>Ga0307967_1000078_pt1 | contig 62933 bp, 59 predicted proteins | sample OrgLakmetagen648_FD_201828 | JGI IMG/M metagenome (GOLD analysis project Ga0307967, IMG submission 201828) | Saline water microbial communities from Organic Lake, Antarctica - #648 | ecosystem: Environmental > Aquatic > Non-marine Saline and Alkaline > Saline | place: Antarctica: Organic Lake... | reverse complement strand
CAGGCTGTGTCCCGCCATAACGCCGGGTCGCGGCCCTTCAAGCTCCTGCCATACGCGCCAAATAGCCACGCTTGAGGCCAGCAGTGCCGGCTGTGTGCACGCCGTGGCGTTCAACGTTGCTTCCGGGCCTTCCTGAACGACCTTCCAAAGGTCATAGCCCAAAGCTTCCGACGCTTCTTCAAAAGTGGTACCCACCACGCTGTAGCGTTCGGCCAGCTCCCGCAGCATTCCCGGCTGCTGAGAGCCTTGCCCGGGAAACATGAAGGCAAGGGGTTGAGACATGTCGTTCACCTTTGCTCTTGTTGGCTTTTATTGGCATTGGCTCGTTTGAGCGATAGGCGCCCGTATTCGCGCGTGAATTACTCGCCGATAACACCTGCGTTAATCAATGGCGTTTAGGGCGCTGCCTGCCATCGCTCGGCCAGACGCTCGGGAAGGTTGTGCTCGACTTCCTGCATCGCACGCAGGATAGCGTAATAAAAACCTTCCGCGTGGGCGCCACCATGGCTTTTTACCACAATGCGCGAAAGCCCCAGCAGGCTTGCGCCGTTGTAGCGTACGGGGTCAAGCTCCTGCTTTAACCGCTTCAGCACGGGCCGGGCCAGAAGACTTGCCAGCCGTCCGCTCAGCCGGGATTCGAAAGCCGCCTGAACGCGCTCGACCAGCATACTGGCAAGCCCCTCATTGGATTTGAGCACTGCATTGCCGACGAAACCGTCGCAGACCATTACGTCTACACAGCCGCCAAACAAGTCGCCGCCTTCGGCGTAGCCGTGGTAGTCAAACGCACCCTGTGTCGCGTAGCGGCGCAACATGATATCGGCCTCGCGCACGCTGGCGCTGCCTTTTGTCGCTTCAGCACCGACGTTCAACAAGGCGACGCGGGGCATGTCAATGCCGTCCACACACTGCGCCATTGCCGCGCCCATTACCGCAAAATCCACTAGGCGTTCCGCCGGTGAATCCACGTTAGCGCCTAGGTCAAGCAAATAGCATTGGCGCTGCTTGCGCGCCGGTATCGCCGTGCTGATGGCCGGACGGCCAATCCCTGGAAGCATTCCCAGAGCATGACGCGAAAGCGCCACCAGCGCCGCCGTATTGCCGGCGCTGACTGCGGCATCAATACCTGCGTGATTAGTACCCAAGGCCTTTAGCATCAGGGCCATGCTGCTGCTTTGCCCATGACGCAGCGCCCAAGCGGCAGTTGCTTCTTGGGGCACTACGTCAGCAGCATCACAGGGGATTAAACGTGACGCTGCCGCAGCCAAAGGCTGCGGCAAGCGCGAAAGCTCAGCCATAACGTGCTGGCGTGGGCCAAACAGATCAAGAGTCAGCGCTGAATTCTCCTGCGCTGCCCGGGCGGCACCGTGAATGATGGCGCGAGAGCCGTGATCGCCTCCCATAACATCAATCGCTATACGCATGCGTCGCCGAGCCATTTAACCGCGTAAAATACTTGAGGCTTAAACCTCAACAACCTTGCGGCCACGGTAAAAACCGTCAGGAGCAACGTGGTGACGCAGGTGAGTCGTGCCGGTTTCCTTATCCTGGGAAAGCGTCGGCGCGCTCAGCGAATCGTGGCTACGACGCATACCGCGCGTGGAACGGGTTTTACGGTTCTTTTGAACTGCCATGGGTCATTACTCCAGGGGTTATAAAGTAAAAGTGCTTATTTTTTGCCCTTCAGGGCACGAAGCACCGCGAAAGGGTTATCGGCAGGCGCTGATGCTTCTGCCGGACCGTCTGCCTTGCTGACCAGCAGCTGCGCCGAAACAAGACAGTCGGCTTCGTCGTGGTAGACCACCTGGGGCAGGCTCAGGATTAGCTCATCCTCAACCACCGTCAAAAGGTCCAGCTGTTCGTTTTTCACCAGCACCGGCTCGTGGCTCGCGGGAAGCTCGCCGGCCAACGACTCCTCGGCCACCATGCCCAAGAGAAACTCGCTTTTTACCGATCGCGCCATGGGCTCCAGGCAGCGCCGGCAGGCAAGCATGAGCATCGCCTCGAGCGAGCCGTGAATTTCACGACGACCCTGAGCGTCAACGCCGAAGTCGAGCGTTACCCGACAGTCGCCCGTCTGAGCACCTGCTTCGTCGGCAAGGCGTTTAAGGCCGTCTAGTACAACCAGGCCTTCGAGTCGTTCGCGGCGGGCGGCGAGCTTGTAAGGCTCCACCCGGCTGGGAAGTTGTGAGGTCAACATAGGCGCGCAATGATAGGCACTCCCCCCGCCGGTGTCAAAGCCTTGGCACAGTTATCTGCCCTATTCAAAGCGCAGCGGTGAGGGCGAGGTTGAAAACCCCAGCACCTGAGCGGCTGTCTGAGTAAAACGGCGCGTCAAACGATCTAACGGACCTAGCGCCGGCGTGTAGTCCTGCCAGCGTACGCGCCCCGTATACTCACGCGACACCTCTTCCATATTGGCCAGGCGGTCGACTAGCCCAAGCTCGATGGCCTGCTCACCGCTCCACACCAAGCCTGAAAAAAGGCGCTCGTCATCGCCTAAACGCTCCCCACGGCCGGCTTTAACATCGGCAATAAACTGTTGGTGGGTCGTATTCAGCACCGTCTTCCAGAATGCCTCGGTGTCTTTATTCAACGGCTGAAAGGGATCAAGGAATGCCTTATTTTCGCCGGCGGTTAATACCCGGCGCTCAACACCCAGCTTGTCGATGGCCTGCTGAAAGCCAAAGCCCGAGTAAATAACGCCGATGGAACCGACAAGACTTGCCGGCGAAGCCACCACTTCGTCCGCCGCCGCAGCTATATAGTAGGCGCCGCTTGCGCCAATATCTTCAATCACCGCGATAATCGGCTTATCCCCCGCCTCGCGCAGGCGCATAATTTCAGCATACACACGCTGCGACTGCACGGGGCTGCCGCCGGGGCTGTTGATGTGCAGAACAACGGCCTTGGCGTTATCTGCCTGCCAGGCGTTGTTCAAGCCGCGAATAATGCGTTCAGCATTGGCCGGCGCATCACTGGCGATGACGCCGTCTACCTCAACGACGCCCAAGTGTGGCTGCGCCCCCACGGCGGTCGCCGGCTTGTCACCAAACAGGCTGTAAAGGCTGAGCGACACCGAAGCCAGCAATAGTGCGACCAGCACAAAGCGGAAAAACAGCTTCCAACGCCGGCTGCGCCGCTGTTCGGTCAGCACGCCGCCGATCCAGCGATCCATCATCTCCATCTGCATTAAACGCTGGCGCTCGCGCAGCGTATCGGCATCGTCTTGCGCATAAGACGAACCGGTGGCCGCCTGTGAGGCCGCCGTATCGTTTTGTGTCCAGGGATCGTGTGGCGCCTGCCCGGGTTTTTCTTCGCTCATGCTACCTCCTTATAACGCTCGGGCTCTTGACGGCGAAGCCGTCGGCGCTGCGTCAGCTGCTGCAGCATCAAGCCAGTCAAACAGCCCCGCTACGCCATCGGCAATGTACACCGGCTCGCAGGCGGCAAGCCGTGCGACATCGTGCACGCCGTAGCTGACGCCGACGCGCGGCATGCCCAGCGCCCGCGCCATTTCCAGGTCATACTCGGTGTCGCCGACCATGACCGCACGGCTGGCCGGCACATCAAAATCGGCCAGTAGCTCGCTGAGCATCTGCGGATGCGGCTTGGAGCGGGTCTCATCCGCGGTGCGGCTGGCATCGAACCAGTTGCCGCTTTGGGTATCGGCAAAAATGCGATCCAGACCGCGCCGCGTCTTGCCCGTGGCCACCGCCAGCTTGAGCGATTTGCGCTGACGCAGCCGCGCCAGACGCGCCTCGACGCCGGCAAAAAACGCCATTGGCGTGGTATCGGCGTAAACAAAATGGTGCGCATAGCGCTCGCGCAGCCGCGCCGACTGCGCCGGTAAAATTCCCGGGCAGAGCATCGCTACCGCTTCAGGTAGCCCCAGTCCAATAATATTTTCTACCGCGTCAGGGGCAAGCTCGCCCCACTCGGCATCGCGAGCCGCGGCCTGCATACTGGAAACAATGCGCGGCACCGAATCCATTAGGGTGCCGTCCCAATCAAAAATTATCAGTTCAAACTGCATGGGTTGTCCTATCGACGGGCGTTGGTTAGCGCGATTTGCAGCGCGTCGGGAAGCGGCGCCTTGACTGTGACCATGCGCCCACTGCTCGGCTCGGGAAAACTCAACGAGCGTGCATGCAGAAACAGCCGGCTAACGCCCAGACGCCGGGAAAGCGCGGCGCTTTCCCGGCTTGAGTACTTGTCATCACCCAGCAGTGGATGGCCGGCATGTGCCGCATGAACGCGAATCTGGTGGGTACGCCCGGTCACCGGCTCGGCTTCAATCAGCGTGGCGCGCTCGAAGGTTTCTTCCACGCTAAAACCGGTGCGCGCGACTTTACCGCCGGCATCGACCCGTACGCGGCGCTCGCCGTTGCCCGCGTCAAAACGATCCAGACGCGCGCTGACAAAGGTCTTGCGCGTCGGCCAGCGCCCACTGACCAGCGCCAGATAGCGCTTCTCCATGCCGTGCTGCTTAAGCGACTGGTTGAGCGAGAGCAGCGCTTCGCGAGATTTCGCCAGCAGCAAACAGCCCGACGTATCGCGATCCAGGCGGTGAACCAGCTCCAAAAAGCTGACATCTTCGCGCACCTGGCGCAGCGCTTCGATCAGGCCGATCTTAACGCCGCTGCCGCCGTGCACTGCAAGCCCCGAGGGCTTGTTCAGCACCATCCAGTCAGCGCTTTCGCGCAGCACGCTGCCTAGCAGCACATCGCGCAGGTTGTCGCTGACCTCTTTGACCGCCTCTCTAGGCGCCAACCGCAGCGGCGGCACGCGCACCATGTCACCGGCCTGTATGCGATAGTCGGCTTTAATGCGTTTTTTGTTCACCCGCACTTCGCCTTTGCGCACAATGCGATAAATCAGCGCGCGCGGTGCGCCCTTCAATCGCGCCAGCAAAAAGTTGTCGATACGCTGCCCTGCCTGCTCCGGGGCGATTTCGACCCACTGCACTTCGCGCCCTTCGGCCATGGCCGTTTACTCCTTAGCGTGCTGAAAGTCGCCATTCTATCCCAGACGCTTTGACAATGCGTCAATTGCTGGTAAGTGGCTTTGCTGTTATATTCTGAATGCTCGCCCTCCAAGCGTCTCCACGCTTTTATGTGTCACACCTCTGCACACGATTGATAGATGCCACATCGCAAGACGTGCGTCACGGAAAAGAAGCGGACACTAACGCTGCACGCTTGTTTGCGGCCCATGCGCCTGCCCGACCGACACGCAGGCCAGAGCAAGGTGAAAGCGGCCATGTACGCATGGCCACACATCGGTAATAATAGGCAAGATCGCTGACGCCGGCCGCGCCGCCGCCAGCTGTAAAACCCGAAATACAGACACAGCGCTATCAGGCAATATTGCCACTAGCGCCGCCCGGCTTTAACCGCCGAGCAGGTACAAAGACAAACGCCACGCCCGTCGCCGCCGTGCTTTCACGTCACAAAACGCGCTTGCGACGGGCTGAAACAGTTCAACGTTGTGCCGGTGGCCGGCGTTGGTAAATCGATGAATGCTAATAGGTGTTGGCGGTGCCAGCAGAACCGGATGGCCGTGACAGCCACCGGAATATGTTCTGCCTCCGCCACGAACTCAGCGTGTTTTGCGCCCAAGTTGCCACACTGTAACCTGGGGCCGGCGCCAGCAAGGCTGCGCCAGAATGTCATGCGTTGAGCACAAGCACGCAGCAACAGCGATTTACCCCCGCCACCGCTAGCGGATCACCGGCACGCAACGCCATGCGAGACAACATGAAACGGATGCTCATCAATGCGACCCAGCCCGAAGAGCTGCGCGTCGCCCTTGTCGATGGTCAGCGCCTTTACGATCTGGATATTGAATCCGGCGCGCGCGAGCAGAAAAAGGCCAATATCTACCGCGGTAAAATCACCCGCGTCGAACCCTCCCTTGAAGCCGCTTTTGTCGACTTCGGTGCCGAGCGCCACGGATTTCTCCCGCTGAAAGAAGTCTCACGCGACTACTTCGTCAAGGAAACCAGCGGCCGCCCAAGCATTAAAGAAGTGCTCAAGGAAGGCCAGGAAGTCATCGTCCAGGTCGACAAGGAAGAGCGCGGCAACAAGGGCGCGGCACTGACTACCTTTATCAGCCTGGCCGGCCGCTTTCTGGTCCTGATGCCCAATAACCCACGCGCCGGCGGCATCTCACGGCGCATTGAAGGCGAAGAGCGCAGCCAGCTCAAAGAAGCCATGGGCCAGCTGACCGTGCCCGGCAAAATGGGGCTAATCGTACGTACCGCGGGTATCGGCCGCACGCCCGAAGAACTGCAGTGGGATCTGGACTACCTGGCCCAGGTGTGGGATTCGGTCACCGCCGAAGCCGGCAAACACCCCGCGCCGTTTCTGATCTATCGCGAATCCAACGTCATTATCCGCGCGATGCGCGATTACCTGCGCCAGGATATCGGCGAGGTGCTGATCGACAGCCCAGAGATCCACGCCGAGGCGCTCAGCTTTATTCGCCAAGTCATGCCGTCGTACCAGCAGAAACTCAAGCTCTACGCTGACGAAGTGCCGCTGTTTTCGCGCTTCCAGATCGAATCGCAAATCGAGACCGCCTACCAGCGCGAAGTCAAGCTGCCCTCCGGCGGGGCTATCGTGATCGACCACACCGAAGCGCTGGTCTCGATCGACATCAACTCGGCGCGCGCCACCCGCGGCAGCGACATCGAAGAAACCGCGTTGCAGACCAACAGCGAAGCCGCCGACGAAATCGCCCGCCAGCTGCGCCTGCGCGATATCGGCGGCCTGGTGGTCATCGACTTCATCGACATGAGCCCCGCGCCCAATCAGCGCGAAGTGGAAAACCGCACCCGCGAAGCGCTCAAAATCGACCGGGCACGCGTGCAGATCGGCCGTATTTCACGCTTTGGCCTGATGGAAATGTCGCGCCAACGCCTGCGCCCTTCTCTTGGCGAAACCAGCGGCGTGGTTTGCCCACGCTGTAACGGTCAGGGCACCATCCGCGATGTGCGTTCGATGTCGCTTTCGATCATGCGCTTGATCGAAGAAGAGGCCATGAAAGAGCGCAGCGCCCAGATCCGCGCGATTCTGCCCGTGCCGGTCGCCACCTACCTGCTCAACGAAAAACGCCGCGTGCTGGCCGATATCGAAGCGCGTCAGGATGTCCGCGTGGTGCTACTGCCAAGCCCGGACATGGATACGCCGCACTATGACGTACAGCGTCTGCGCGACGACCATACGGACGACGGTGAAGCGCAGTCGCTCTCAAGCTTTGAGCTGTCGGTTGCTACCGAGGTGGGCAAAGAGCCCAACCCAAGCTTCGTGCCGCCGTCTCAGCGCGACGAGGCCGCGGTCAAAAGCGTTGTGCATAACGCACCGGCGCCCGCCTCGTTGCGCAGCGACAGCCACAACGCGCCTAAGGTATCCGGTGAAAGCGCCGACGAGTCGCCCAGCGTCGTTGGCCGGTTCATTCGCGGCTTTGCCAAGTTCCTCGGCGCTGAGGAGACGGCGCAAGAGCCAGAAGCGCCCAAGCCAAGCGAGAGTCAGACACGCGAGGCACCGGCCAGGCGTAAACCGTCGACCGAGCGCCGCAGCTCGGGCACAAGCGCCAATAACCGCTCCAGAAACGGCGGTTCAAATAACGGCCCAAGCAAGACAGCCGCCGTTGACAGCAGCGCGAAAACCAGCACGGCAACAACCAACTCGGAAAACGCTCGCCCGACCAAGACCGACGACGCTAGCAAAGACGCGCCCAAGCCTCAGCGCAACGCGTCCCGTGCAGACAACAGCGACAAGCGCTCGTCGCATGAAGATAAGAGTGGCGATAGTGCCAATAAGAATGACGACAAGCGTACCAACGTTGATGATCAGCGCACCGGCCCAAGCCGCTCGCGCAATCGCCGTCGTCACCCACAGCAGGCTAGTAAAGCTCAGGACAACGTAGCACCTGACCAGCAAAATTCGGCACAAAGCACTCCGCCGCAACACGCGGACAAGCCTGCCGACCAGCCCGCTGCGCCAAAGAACACCGCCGAGCAGCAAACCGGCGGTGAGCAAACGACCGAGAAAGCGAGTGCGCCGGCGCCAGCGGTAGACAGTACGCCCAAGCGCACGCGCAATAACCCGCGCAGCCGCACGCGCAAGCAGGCGCTGAACCCACAGGCCGAAGCCGAGCAGTTCAAGCTGCGGGCCGACGCTGAAAAAGCGGACAGCCAGCCAGAAGTGCCCAAGGCAGAAACGCCGAAAGCGCCTGAGCCCAAGCCAGCGCCCAAGGCGGAAACGTCAAAAGCGCCCGAGCCCAAGCCAGAAGTGCCGAAGGCAGAGACGCCGAAAGCGCCCGAGCCCAAGCCAGAAGTGCCGAAGGCAGAGACGCCGAAAGCGCCCAAGGCAGAGACGCCGAAAGCACCTGAGCCCAAGCCCGAAGCGCCTAAGCCAGAGACGCCGAAAGCACCTGAGCCCAAGGCAGAGACGCCGAAAGCACCCGAGCCCAAGGCAGAAACGCCGGCCCAGGCGCGCCGCCGCCGGCGGGCACACAACGACCCGCGCGAACAGCGTCGGCGCCAGCAGCAGGAAAACAGCGCCGACTAATGCCATAGGCGCATAAAAAGCCCGGTACCTTAGCGGTACCGGGCTTTTTTTGTGCCGGCGGTCTGCCTGACGCCGCTCAAGCGTTTATCGTGCGCGGCTCTACTTCCAACGTCACGCCAAAGCGCTCTCTGACTGCGCCAGCCACCTGTTCGGCGGCGCGCTTGAGCCCCTCGCGGTCGCCGCCACCGAAGTGCACCAACACCAGCGCTTGGCGTTCATGCACGCCAAACGCACCAAAGCGCTGACCCTTCAGGCCGCAGCGGTCAATCAGCCAGCCGGCAGCCAGTTTGCAGCCACCGCTGACCTGAGGAAAATGCGGCATATCCGGGTATTTGGCCAGCAACCGCTGGGTCGTAATCTCATCGATCACCGGATTCTTGAAAAAGCTGCCGGCGTTGGGCAAGCGCTGTGGGTCCGGCAGCTTTTCCTGGCGAATGGCACTGACCGTTTGTGCCACCTCAAGTGCCGTAGGCGCTTTGCCCACGCGCGCGGCAAGGTCCCCGTACCCCAGCATAGGACGGGGCTCGCGGCTCAGCTCAAGTGCCAAACGGGTAATCACGACGCTGCCGGCCAGCTCGCGCTTGAAGGCGCTATCGCGGTAGCCAAATCGACACTCACGGCGTGAAAGCCAACGAGTTTTACCGTCGGCAAGCGACATGACCTGAACGGCTGTGAGCACATCGGCAAGCTCAACGCCGTAGGCACCGATATTCTGCACCGGTGCCGCCCCGCAGTCGCCGGGAATCAGGGCCAGGTTTTCAATGCCCCAGAGCCCGCGCGCGGCCAGCGCCATGACCAACGCGTGCCAGTTAACCCCGGCACCCACGTACGCGCGGATGTGCTTACCGTCGCGCTCCAGCCACCACTGGCCAAGCGCCGGGCGCACGGCTACACCGCCAAGCGTTGGCGGTAACAGCACGTTGCTGCCGCCACCGAGCAGCGTAATGCGCCGCCCTTCGCTGTGCGCCCGCGCAATGCAGCCACGCAGCGAGGAAAGCGTCCGTGGCGCGACAAAAAACTGCGCCCGGCTAGGCAGGCGCAGCGTATTGGTGTGGGTAATATCGCAGTCGTGGTGCCACGTCGTTGATTCTGGCGGCTGCATTACAGCGCGGCTTCAATATACTCAAGAAGCCCCTGGGACGCCGCTTCGATCATGTCGATCACGTCTTCAAAGCCCTGCTCACCGCCGTAATAGGGGTCCGGGACTTCGCCCTGCGGCGTACCCGCAAAGGCCAGAAACAGCGCTACGTGGGCGCCGTGTTCGGCGGGCTCCATGGCGCGAATATCGCGCAGATTACCGTAGTCCATCGCCAGAATATAGTCGAACGCGTGAAAATCATCGCGGCTGAACTGACGCGCCTCAAGCCCGCTGATATCGAGGTCTCGGCGCCCGGCCGCGGCCTGCGCCCGGGCATCGGGCGGATTGCCTACGTGCCAGTCACCGATACCGCAGGAATCTACCGTTATACGTTGCCCAAGCCCTGCCTGCTCCACCGCTCGGCGGAACACGCCCTCGGCGCTCGGCGAACGGCAAATGTTGCCCAGACAGACAAATAGCACCTTCATGGTTTCTCCCTATCAGCATTAACGTGGCGGGTTGCAAAGCGCTGACGCGCCCGCTCAAGATCTTCCAGTGTATCCACACCGGGCGGGTTGACCACACAGGCCAGCGCCACCTGCACGGCGTGCCCACGCTGCAGCGCGCGCAGCTGCTCAAGCTGCTCCAACTGCTCAAGCGCGGCCGGCGGCCAGTCGCGGTAGGCGTACAAGAACGCCGCACGGTAGGCGTAAATCCCGATATGGCGTAGCCAGGCATCGGTTGACAACAGCGCCGGAGGCGTCGTGAAGTGCTCGCGATCCCAGGGCACAGGCGCGCGGGAAAAATACAGTGCGCGTCCATCAAACGCGCGCACGACCTTGACCACGTTGGGATTAAACAGCGACTCGACCTCGGTAATCGGCTCGGCAAGCGTTGCCATCGAGGCCGTCGGGTCGTCGGCCAAGCGCCTTGCCACCTGATCAATAAGTGCCGGCGGTATCAGGGGTTCATCCCCCTGAACATTAACCACCAGCGCGTCATCGGCGAGTTCAAGCGCGGCGGCCACCTCAGCCAGCCGGTCGGTACCCGTGGCGTGATCGGCGCGGGTCATTACGATCTCGGCGCCGTAGGGCGCAAGTGCCTCGCGAATGCGTTCGTCGTCGGTTGCCACCACCACGCGCGCCGCTCCGCTCTGGCAGGCACTACGCCATACATGAACAATCATCGGCTCGCCGGCAATCGGCAACAGCGGCTTGCCCGGCAACCGCGACGACGCATAGCGCGCCGGAATCACGGCGATAAACTCAGGCGCAGCCATGCTAGGTGTCTCCCGTGCGGCCCGCTGATGCCGGCAGTTTCTCGTCTACGCTCATAGCGCGCGCTTCTTCGGGCAGCATGACCGGTATGTCGTCGCTGATCGGGTATGCCAGACCGTCGTACAGGCAGTGCAGTTCGCCGGCCTCGCGCACGTATTTAAGCTTGGCCTGGCACAGGGGGCATACCAGCATCGCCAGCAGTTGTTTATCCATGAGCGTGTCTCCTGCAGGAAAGAGCGGCCAGCCGCGCGGCCAGCCAGCGTTCAAAATCGGGGGGAAGCACCGCCTCGACGTCAAGCACCCAGCTTTCGGGCGGCGCCAGGTGCTGGCACTTCACCGCGTCCTTGGCGGTCATCACCAGCGCCTGCCCTTCGTTTACGGCTAGATCTTGGGCGGTAAAACGGTGGTGATCGGCAAAGCCGTGCCAAGTGCCGTGCACGCCAAGCGCCTCTAGCGTGGCAAAAAACCGTGCCGGGCGGCCAATCCCGGCGATCCCACGTACCGGCAGCGAAAACGGCAGCGGGCTAAGCGCATGCACCTGCCCCGTCGCCAACTCTCGCCAGCACTGCGGCGCCAGATGCATCGGCTGCGTCTCTACGTCAAGTGCTGCGCAGGGGGCGCCGTTAATCAGCACCGCATCGACATCGGCCAGCCGCTCCGGTGGCTCACGCAGCGGACCGGCCGGCAGGCACTGGCCGTTGCCCAGCCCGCGTGCGCCGTCGACCACGGCCAGCTCCACGTCTCGCTCAAGCGCCAAATGCTGCAGCCCGTCATCGCTTACGATAATGTCGCAGCCGGCGGCCACCAGCGCTTGTACGCCACGTGCGCGCTGCGGGTCGGCCACCACCGCCGCGCCGGTTTGCTGCACCAGCATCAGCGGTTCATCGCCGCTTTGCGTTACCGGCGTGTCCGGCGTCACCCGTAGCGGGTAGCGCGCAGCCTTGCCGCCGTAGCCGCGGGTAATAATACCCGGCGTATACCCCTGCCGGCTTAACCAGCGCACAAGCCATGCCACCAGCGGTGATTTCCCGGTACCGCCCAGGGTAATATTACCCACCACAATGACCGGCACCGGCGCACGCCACGCCGCTTTTTTACCGTTGACGTATGCTTGCCGGCGGCGTTCCATCGCCCAGCGATAAAGTACCCCCAACGGGCGCAGCGGATACAGCCACGGGCTGCCCCGATAGGCGGCGTTCACCCAGCGCTGAGCAAGGCTCACGCCGCGTCCTGAAACTGTAACCGGTGCAGTGCTGCATAGGCGCCATCAGCGTTCAGCAGCTCGCGGTGTGTCCCCTGCTCGGTAATACGCCCCTGTTCCAGGACAACGATGCGGTCGGCCCGCTCAATAGTCGACAAGCGGTGGGCGATAACCAGCGTCGTGCGGCCCTTGCAGACGTGCTCAAGGGCTTTTTGAATATAGCGCTCGGACTCAGTGTCCAGCGCTGAGGTAGCCTCATCCAGCACTAGGATCGGCGCATCTTTGAAAATCGCCCGGGCAATCGCCAGCCGCTGGCGCTGCCCGCCTGACAGCATGACGCCGTTATCGCCGACTTTGGTTTGATAACCGTGGGGCAGTTTTTCGATAAACTCATGGGCATAAGCCGCGCGTGCCGCGGCCTCGATCGCCTGCGGGTCAGGTTCAATCGTGCCATAGGCTATATTGCTGGCGATACTGGTGTTAAATAGCGTGACCTGCTGCGACACCAGCGCGATCTGCTGGCGCAACGGTGCCAGCTGATAGTCGCGCACGTCGACGCCGTCAATCGCAATGCACCCATCAGTGCAGGTATAAAAACGCGGTAACAGGCTCGCTAGCGTGGATTTCCCGCTGCCCGAACGCCCTACAATGGCGACGAGCTCGCCGGCAGCAACGTCAAGATTGATGCCGTGGAGCACGTCGGGCTGATCTTTGGCGTAGCGAAAGCGCACGTCGCGAAGCGCGATGTCACCGTTCAGCCGCTGCGGTGGGCGCTCGCCGCTGTCGTCTTCGGTGGGTTCATCCATCAGGCCGAAAAGCTCGGTCGACGCGGCAATCCCCTTCTGGATTTCGCTGTTGATTTCCGTGAGCTGGCGCACCGGTTTGATCATCAGCGCCGCGGCGGTAATAAATGCGACGAACTCACCCGGGGTCATGCTGTTAAGCAGCGCAGGCGCCATGGCCAGCCATACCAGCAACGCCATGGAGAACGCGACGAGCATCAGGATAATCGGCGAGGTGATAGCTTTGGTCAGCGCTTCTTTCATGCTCTGCCGGCGGTTTTCTTCGCTGACGCGTTCAAAGCGGTTTTTTTCGTAGGCCTCGGCGCCGTGGGTACGCACCACGCGATACCCCGACAGCGCCTCGGAGGCAACGTGGGTGACATCCCCCATGGAGTGCTGAATACGCTTGGAAATACGCCGGAAACGCTTACTGGCGTAGCCGACCACCAGCGAAATAACCGGCGTGACCGCGAGAAACAGCAGCGTTAACAGCCAGTTGGTCCAGAATAGATAGCCCAGCAGGCCAATGACAAAAAGCCCCTCGCGCAGCAGGATGGTGACCGCTTTAGTGGCGGCACCTGCCACCTGCTCAACGTGGTAGGTCACCCGCGAGATTAAATGCCCGCTCGAATGGTGATCAAAAAACACGCCGGGCAGGTGTAACATATGCGCAAACACGTCGCAGCGCAGCGTATGAATGACATAGCGCCCCACATACGCCATGAAGTAGGTGCTCAGAAAGGTACCAAGCCCCCGGGCGGCAAACATGACCACCACAAACATCGGCAGAAAAAAACGAAACGCCGCATCGGGGTTCTGAATACCGTCAATCAGACGCTTCATCAACTCAGCCAGCGCTGTGCTTGAGGCGGCATAGATGCAAAAACCCAGCACAGCCAGCGCAAAGGCGCGCCAATGCGGCCTGACATAGCCTAGCAGGCGTTTATAGATGGCCAAACCTGAATCGATCACGCGGACTCCCGGCGCTAGTACACAATGCGCCCGATTCTACCTGAAGCCGGCGTGCATCAACACCGCTCGCGCGGCGCACCGCGCTCGGGTAATACACGGATAGCCTCGCCCGGCACCAGCCAGAACGTTAGCGCCCCGTCGTGTGAGGTACTCCAGAGGCAGCTTGTTTGTTGGCGAAAGCGCCGCACGACGGCATCCACCGGGTGCTGGAAACGGTTATCGCGCCCGGCGCTGAATATCACCTGACGCGGCGCAAGCGTGCGTACAAGCTGGACGCCAGAGCTTGTGCTACTGCCGTGATGCCCCGCCACCAGCACGCTCACCGGCGCATCAGCCTCAAGCAGGAAACGCCGCTCGGCCCTGGCGCCCGCATCGCCTGTGATCAATAACCGGTGCTCACCTACCGCCACTTGTAAAACACAGGAGCGATCGTTGGGTGACAGGCTATTACGTCCTTGTGGTGGCCACAGGTGCTCAAACGCTACGCCATCTTGCCGCCACTGCTGGCCGCGATAGCAGGATGTTTGACCGGCAACGACGTTTTCTTGTAAAGGCGCCAGCCACTGTGTGACCCGGTGCTTTTGCTGCAATGCTTTGATACCGCCGGCGTGGTCAGTATCTGAATGGCTGACAATCACACGGTCAAAGTGCCGCCCCGGCGGCCACAGCGTAGAAAGCGGCATAAACCCCGAGCGAAAACGCGGGCCGGCATCATACAGCGTGCGCGTATGGCGCGTGCGCAGCTCGATCAGCTGACCCTGCCCCACATCAAATACCCGTACCCGTAACGCTCCTTCGGGCCAGGCCGACATCGGCGTGGCATAAAGCACCAGCGGCACTAGCGCGATAGCGGCCAGGCGTAGCATTCGCGGCACCGCCGGCATCCCCCAGCAAAGCGCTAAAAATCCAAGCGCGCCGGCAAGCCATAGGCTCTGCTCGGGCGAAGGCTCCCACAAGGGGGCTTGGCTGACGGCAAACTGTAACACCATGAGTAGCAGTTCAAGCGCTTGAGCAAAGCCCCACCAAATCACTTCGCTGGCATACGGCAGCGGTGCTGCCAGCCAGCCAAGCAGCGCGCCGGGCACCAACACCATGCTGACCCAGGGCACCGCCAGCAGGTTGACCAGCGGGGCGAGCGGGGCAACGCGACCAAAAGCCAGCAACACGGCACCTGCCATGACCGGTGCCAGCAGCAGCTGTGAACGCACCAGCGCCCATAGCCAGCCGCGCAACCCCATCGGGCGCCGCCGCCCCTGCCAGATCACGATCAGCCACGCCACCGCCACAAAAGAGAGCCAGAAGCCCGGCCGCCATACGGCAAGCGGATCGCTTATCACGATAACCGCCACCGCCAGCCACCACGCCTGCCAGACGCCGGGGGCGTGACGCCCACTTAGCGCCCAGAGTCCGATGAGCGCCATTACCATGGCGCGTGTCGCCGGCGGCGACAGCCCCGCCAGCATCGCATAGGCCACCGCACAGGCCGCCGCCGCCCACCACGGCCAGACGCGCAGCCGCCAGTTTTGCGGCGTCAAAAAGCGCGCCGCTGTGCGCGCCAGCAGCAGGCCAAACGAGGCCATAAGTCCTACGTGGAGACCGGAAATCACCACCAGATGAGTGGTGCCGCTGGCATTGAGTAGCGACCAGTCGTCTTGGGTAAGCTGCTCGCTTTCCCCAAGCGTCAATGCGGCAAGCCAGCGCCGAGCGGTGTCATCCGCCACGTGGCGTTCAAGAAACGCCAGCGCTTGGCGTTTCAGCGCGATGCCGGCAGGCGCCAGGCGTTCAGGTTCGGGGCGTTGGCGCATATAGCCCGTCGCATGGATCCCTTCGCGCCACAGCCAGGCGGCGTAGTCAAAGCTGTGCGGATTGCTGAAGCCTCGCGGCGGGCGTAGGCGCAGCGTCATTTTCCAGCGCTCGCCAGCGCGCAGTGTCGTCTCGTGATACGCACTGATCCGCACCGTTCCTAACCGCCCGCAGTCGGGCAACCCCACCGGCGCCTGGCAACGTTTGAGGTCAAGCATCAACCGGGTAACACCCGCCGCCTCGCTTACGCTGATAACGCGCGCCTCAACGCTCAGATCAACGCCGCTAAGCCCTGCCGGCAAACGGCTTTCATGCTCGTGTAGAACGCCGCCGTAGGCCAGCAACATCACCCCCAAAAGCCCCAGCCAGCGGGCGCCGGCAAGGCTTGCCCACAGCGCCACGCCGGCCAGTACAGCGCTGAACAGCAGCGGATAGCGGACGCCAACATCCAGCGCGGCAAGCCCCGCCCCCGAAAGCGCCGCTATCGCCAGGGGAAACGCCGCTCCCACGCGCCTGCTTTTCCAGCGTTTCACCGCCCATCGAATACCCGCCATTGCCTACCCTCTCCCTGGGTGAGTGCTGCGAGGTCACAACTCCATAGCCGAAGCTAGCCACTATATGGATAATGGAGAGTCTCCAAGGCTAGAGTAATCACCATGCCGCGCCGGTTCTTGCAGCGTTACATGCCCAAGCCCGACACCTTGAAACGCCAGCGCTCGCTGCGTTTCATGGCGCCGCTGATTGCGGATCCGAGGCTTTGGGTTTTAACCCGCCGCAGTGTCGCCAACGCCTTCAGCGTGGGGATATTCTGCGCATTGCTGCCCATTCCTTTCCAAATGGTGGCGGCAGCTATTGGCGCGCGTCTGAGCCGCTGCAACCTGGCACTGGCAGTTGGCCTTGTGTGGATCACCAACCCGCTCACCATGCCGTTGATCTTTTACGCCAACTATCGTCTGGGCTCGTTTTTTCTGGATATACCCGTACGCGAAGCCCCCGTGCACCTGTCAACCCGATGGATAGCCGAGCAGATGCACGATATTCTGCCGGCGCTATTACTCGGCTCGATGATCTCGGCAATATTGCTGGCCGTGCTGGCCAACGCCACCATCCGGCTCATCTGGCGCTGGCACGTGTCAAGGCACTGGAGACGCCGGCGGCAGAAACGTCGCCAGCGCCGCGCCCGCATTGAAGCCGAGTTTGACGACTGAGCACTGATATTAGCCCTGAGAGTCAGCCACCAGGTGCCCGCCATCCAGCTTGAGCACGCGATCCTGCTGGCCGGCGATCACCGGATCGTGGGTCACGATGACAAATGCACAGGCGCTTTCCCGCGCCAGCTCGTCCATCAGCGCCAGAATAGTGCCCGCCGTGGTCTGGTCCAGATTACCGGTGGGTTCGTCCATCAAGACAAGGCCTGGATCAGTGACTAGCGCCCGGGCAATTGCCACGCGCTGGCGCTCACCGCCGGACAGCTCGCCGGGTTTGTGCTCGGCGCGCTCGGCCATGCCTACGCGTTCAAGCAGCGCCAGCGCGCGGGCCTCTGCCTCGCGCTTGCTTTGTCCGCGAATAATCAGCGGCAGCGCGGCGTTTTCCACCGCGGTAAACTCGGCGAGCAGGTGGTGAAACTGGTACACAAAGCCGATATAGCGGTTGCGAAAGCGGCCCAGTGCCGCCTCGCCTAACCCCGATAGCCGCTCTCCGGCGATCACGATGCTCCCTTGACTCGGGCGGTCCAGCCCGCCCAACAGGTTCAGCAGCGTGGTTTTTCCCGAGCCCGAACTGCCCACAATCGCCACGCGCTCGCCGGCGTGCACGCTAAGCGACAGCCCGCTCAGCACGGTCAGGTCTTCGGGGCCTTCGCTGTAGGTTCGGGTGACGTTCTGGCAGTCAAGCATCACCGGCGCTTCGGGCGCCGCTGCGGTTTCCGTCGTGTTCATAACGGTATCCTCATTCATAGCGCAACACATCGGCCGGCTGCACGCGGGCGGCACGCCAGGCGGGGTATAGCGTCGATAAAAATGTCAGCCCAAAGGCGGCGGCCACGATGTTGATCACATCGCTACCGCGCAGCTGCGAGGGCAGCTCGCTGATGAAATAGACGCCGGCGTCCAGAAAATGAATGCCGAAGGCGCTCTCGACCCAGCCAATCAAATCCGAGACGGTCAGCGCCAACAGCACGCCCACCGCAACGCCGATGGCAATGCCGATCACGCCGATGGTCATCCCCTGGACAATAAAAATCCCCATAATCGAGCGCGGCGTGGCACCAATCGTGCGCAGAATGGCAATGTCGGCACGCTTATCGGTTACCACCATCACCAGCGTGGAGACGATATTGAACGCCGCCACGGCGATGATCACGGTTAACAGCAGGCCGATCATGCGTTTTTCCATCTGAATGGCCTGAAACAGGTTGCCTTGAGTAAAGGTCCAGTCACGGCCGCTATAGCCAGACCCCAGATCATTGACGATGGCCTGGGTTTCACTGCTGGCCGCAAACAGGTCATCCAGCTCGAGGCGCAGGCCACCGACCTCATCGCCCAGACGGGCAAGCGTTTGCATATCGGCGATATTAGCGTAAGCCAGCCGTGCATCAAGCTCGGCCCCTACGCTGAAAATACCGCTGACGGTAAAGCGTTTGAGGCGCGGAAAAACGCCGGCAGGGGTAATCGAGGCTTCGGGCACCAGCAAAGTCACTCGATCACCCACGCCCACACCCAAGTTGCGCGCCAGCGCCGAGCCCAGCACCACGTTCCACTGGCCGGGCTGCAGGTCATCAAGGCTGCCGCGGCTCATATTCTCGCCGATGATCGACACTTTATCTTCCCAGGCGGGCTTGATGCCGGTCACCATACCGCCCTGATTGCGTCCGCCGGCAGAAAACATGCCCTGCTGCTCTACATACGGCGCCGCGCCGATCACCCGCTCGCGCTGGGTCAGCTGTTCGGCAAGCCCCTGCCAATCTTCCATCCCGTCGACCGCTTCGATCTTGGTATGCGGCACCATGCCCAGAATGCGCGTGCGCAGCTCGTGGTCAAATCCGTTCATGACCGACAGCACCAGAATCAGCACGGCAACCCCGAGCATCAGGCCCAGCATGGACGTCAGCGAAATAAACGAAATGAAGTGATTGCGGCGTTTGGCGCGCACGTAGCGCAGCCCCACCAGAAAAGGCAAACGGTCAAGCATGGCATGCTCCTTGTCGGCAAGCGTTCAGGCAACGCCTTAGCGTTCGTAAAAACACCTGCCCCGGATCAAAGGTAGAAACAGGGGCAGGCACAAGCGTTGGCTTAGCGCCAGAAGTCACGAATCGAGGCAATGCCCTGTGCGCCTACCGCGCGGGCGCGATTGGCATGAAAGCGCGTCATGCCGCCAAGCGCAAATACCGGCATACCGGCGTGTTCCACGTGCTGCTGAAAATCATGCCAGCCCATCAGTATGGCATCAGGGTGCGACGGCGTCGGTGCCAGCGGCGAGAGCGTCACCAGATCGCAGTCAAGCGCCGCGGCTTTGTCCAGCTGCTCGGTGTTATGCGTGGAGGCCCCCAGCCACTTGCCCGCGGGAACGGGGCGCTGATCCAGCTGTAACAGTCGCTCGCTCGTCAGGTGTATGCCATCGGCGTCGATCTGCTCAAGCAACGACGGCTCGCCATTAAGTAGCAGCTTCGCGCCGTATTCACGGCACAGTGCCAGCGCCTTGCGGGCGCGCGCCACGTATTCGTCGCCGGAAAGCGCCTTGGCGCGTAGCTGCACCAGCCGCACACCGTCTTTATCCAGCGCTCGCGTCAGGCGCTGGATAAAGACGTCATCGTCGTCTTCTTCGGCGGTGATAAGGTACTCGGTGGGCAGCATGACCGCACGTAGTATGGGCAGGTTGGCTGCCGGGAACGGATAACTCGAGAGATCTTCCATCCGCACCCAGCGTACCGCCTGACCTTCGCGGCCAAACGGCTCGCCGGCGAACTCGTGCACCTGCCATACGTCGAGCAGGATGCGCTTGTCGGGATATTCGTGATGCACGCGAATCAGCGGCTGGGCACAGGTAATCTCCACGCCCAGCTCTTCGTGCAGCTCACGCTTGAGCCCCTCAAGGCCGGTTTCGTAGGGCGCCAGCTTGCCGCCGGGAAACTCCCAGAGCCCGCCCTGATCGAAGCTGGACGGCCGGCGTGCGATTAGCACCTTTTTATTATCAGCGCTGATGATTGCCGCGGCGGCAACGTGAACCCGTCGTTTTACTATTGCATTCATTACGTCTTTATCCACTGTTTTGCTGAGCGGCCCTCTCGGGCCGTCGCCCTCTTGTTGCGCTAGTCAGCTACGATAGGCGGCGTTAATAGACACGTAGTCGTGAGAAAGATCCGACGTCCACACCGTGGCACAGCCATCACCGCGTCCCAGATCAATACGGATGGTGATTTCCTCACGCGCCATCACCGCACTGCCGGCCGCGTCGGTATAGCCCGGCGCACGGCCGCCGCTTTCTACCAAGCGTACCTCGCCAAGGTCAATGACCACGCGCTCTACGTCAAAATCAGCGACCGGCGCGCGCCCGACGGCGGCCAGAATCCGCCCCCAGTTGGCATCTGAGGCGTAAAGCGCGGTCTTGACCAGCGGCGAGTGGGCCACGGTAAAAGCGACGTCTAGCGCTTCCTGGCGCGTTGTCGCGTGCGTGACCTCGAGCGTGACAAACTTGGTCGCGCCCTCACCGTCGCGGATGATCGACTGGGCAAGCGCCACCAGCACCTGCTCAAGCCCGCCGGCCAACGCTTGGATGTCGGCCTCGCTGGATACTCGCGCACCGCGGCCGGTTGCCGCCAGCAGGCAAGCATCGTTGGTGGAGGTGTCGCTATCTACGGTGATGCAGTTAAACGAGCGGTCTACCGTTTCGCGCAGCAGTCTCTCCAGAAGCGTCTGCTCAACCGCGGCGTCGGTCACCACGAAGCCCAACATGGTGGCCATATCTGGCCGGATCATGCCCGAGCCCTTGGCAAACCCGTTGATGGTGATGCGCTGATCGCCCACGGGCACCTCGACACTGGCGCCTTTGGTGCGGGTGTCGGTAGTCAAAATCCCCGCCGCCGCCTGCTCCCAGGCCGTGCTTTGGCTCTCGCACGCGGCAAATGCCGGGACAATGCCGGCCAGCAGCGCCTGCATGGGCAGCGGCTCGCCAATCACGCCGGTAGAAAACGGCAGCACCGCGTGCGCCGGCACGCCCGCTTCGCAAGCCAACGTGCGACAGCTTTCGCGGGCATCTTCAAGCCCTTGCGCCCCGGTGCCGGCATTGGCGTTGCCGGTATTGATCAACCAGTAGCGCGGTGCCTGCTGCTGCTCACGGCAGGTGGCCAAGTGCTCCTTGGCCACCTGCACGGGGGCTGCACAAAACGCATTGCGGGTGAACACGCCAGCCATGGTGGTTGATTCGGGCAGTTCGATCACGACCAGATCCCGCTGCTCGGCCTTTTTAATCCCGGCCATGGCTGTGCCCAAGCGCACGCCATCAAGCGCCGGCATCGTTGGAAACGGTATATTGCCCACCGCCATAGGGTTCTCCTCTGCTCGTTTTCCCAACCTGCTCTTACTTAGATAGGCAGGCCGTTCAGCTCAGCTTGCCGCAGCACTGCTTGTATTTTTTACCCGACCCGCAAATGCACGGATCGTTACGTCCGACTTTGGGGCCTTCCCGGCGTACCGGCTGGCCATCAGCGCCGGGAGCCGCTGCCGTCGAGCGCTCGGTGGGCGTGTCATCCGTACTCTCGCCGGGTTCATCATGACGGCTAGCGGCACTCGCCTGCTCGCGTTCCAGCGTTTCGCGACGCTCGCGCTCCAGCTCATCCACCTCTTCGGGTTGGCGCACTTGCACGTGGCTTAAAATCCGCGTGACATCGGTCTTAACGTTGGTGAGCAGGTACTGGAACAGTTCGAAAGACTCGCGCTTGTATTCCTGCTTGGGATTTTTCTGGGCATAGCCACGCAGATGGATACCGCGACGCAGATGATCCATCGACTGCAGATGCTCTTTCCAGCGAGTATCCAGCACCTGCAGCATAACCTGCTTTTCAAAGCGCTGAATCAGGGTTTCACCGGCGGCCTGCACCTTGGCTTCGTAGGCCTCACGGTGCATGGTCTGCAGTCGTTCGCGCAGTTTCTCTTCGCTCAGACGCTGGTCTTCTTGGGCCCAGGAACGCACCGCTGCGTCGAGGTTGAGCTCGGTTTTCAGGTGGGCTTCAAGACCGGCCAAATCCCACTGCTCGGCCAGGCTCTGCGGCGGCACAAAGCCGCTGATGGCTTCATCCATGACCTCTTCACGAATGCCCACAACGGCGTCGGACACGTTGTCGGAGGCCAGTATATCGTTGCGCTGTTCATAAATGACACGACGCTGATCGTTGGCGACGTCGTCGTACTCCAGCAGCTGCTTGCGGACATCGAAGTTACGTCCCTCGACCTTTTTCTGCGCCCGCTCGACGGCATTCGAAACCATCTTGTGCTCGATAGCTTCACCATGCTCGAGCCCCAGTGCCTGCATTAACCGCTTGACGCGATCGGAGCCAAACAGCCGCATCAGGCTATCTTCCAGCGAGAGGAAAAAGCGCGTAGAGCCGGGGTCGCCCTGACGGCCGGAACGGCCACGCAGCTGGTTATCGATACGCCGGGACTCGTGGCGCTCCGAGCCCACAACGTGCAGGCCGCCAGCCTCCAGCACGGTCTCGTGGCGCGTTCTCCATTCAGCTTTAAGCGACTCGATATCGGCCTCGGTCGGGTCGTTGAGCTTGGCCACCTCGGCTTCCCAGTTGCCGCCCAACACGATATCCGTACCGCGGCCGGCCATGTTGGTGGCGATCGTGACTGCGCCGGGGCGGCCTGCCTGGGCGATGATTTCCGCTTCGCTCTGGTGCTGCTTGGCGTTCAGCACGTTGAACGTCATGTTGGCCTCGCTCATCAGCCGCGCCAGATACTCAGAGGTATCAATGGAGGCAGTACCCACCAGTACCGGACGTCCGGCTTCGGTCTGCACCTGCACGTCCTTGATGATCGCTTCGTATTTTTCCTGGGCGCTCAGATACACCAGATCATTGAGATCTTCACGCGCCTGGAGGCGGTTGGTGGGGATGACAATAACGTCCAGCGCGTACGTCTGGCGGAACTCGAACGCCTCGGTGTCGGCCGTACCCGTCATGCCGGATAGCTTCTCGTAGAGGCGAAAGTAGTTCTGGAAAGTGGTGGAGGCAAGCGTCTGGCTTTCACGCTGCACGGTCACGCCTTCCTTGGCCTCAACGGCCTGGTGCAACCCTTCAGACCAGCGCCGGCCGGGCATCGAACGGCCGGTGTGCTCATCCACAATGACCACCTGGTCTTCAGCGATGATGTAGTCCACATCACGGTGGTAAAGATGGCGGGCGCGCAGCGCCGAATGCATGTGCTGCAGCAGGTTGAGGTTTTGCGCGGCGTAAAGCGAGGCGTCTTCGCCCAGCAGCTCTTCGGCGCGCATCAATTCTTCTACCCGGCTATGCCCCTGCTCAGTGAGCTCTACCTGCTTTTGTTTTTCGTCGAGCAGAAAATCGCCGGTCACCGTGGCATTTTCATCTTCCAGCTCCTCGCCTTGCTCCAGATGCGTTGCCAGGCGGTCGACGATGCCGTAAAGCTCCGTGTTTTCATCCACGGCGCCAGAGATGATCAACGGCGTGCGAGACTCATCGATAAGAATCGAGTCAACCTCATCGACAATGGCGTAATACAGCGAACGCTGCACCTTGTCTTCAAGCGAGAAGGCCATGTTATCGCGCAGGTAATCAAAGCCGAACTCGTTGTTGGTGCCGTAAGTAATGTCACAGCCGTAGGCGTGGCGCTTTTCTTCATTGGACTGACCGGAAAAGATCACCCCCACCGTCAACCCGAGAAACTCATAAAGCGGGCGCATCCAGTCGGCGTCACGGCGCGCCAGATAGTCGTTGACCGTCACCACGTGAACCCCCTTTTCAGGCAGCGCATTAAGATACACCGCAAGGGTTGCGACCAGCGTTTTACCTTCACCGGTTTTCATCTCGGCAATACGCCCGCCGTTAAGCGTCATGCCGCCGACCATCTGCACGTCAAAATGGCGCATTCCCATGACCCGCTTACTCGCCTCGCGCACCACGGCAAACGCGCTGGGCAAAAGACTCTCCAGCGGCTCACCGTCATCCAGACGCGCGCGCAGCTCGGCCGTTTTTCCCTGTAGCTCGGCGTCATCCAGGGTTTCAAACTCAGGCTCAAGAGCATTGATGTGCTGCACGCTCTTTCGCATGCGTTTGACTTCACGTTCGTTTTTGGAGCCGACAACTTTGCGCAATACGTTACTGATCATGAACTTTCCAAATGGCTGCAAGGGGCGCATCAGGGCGCCGCCTTGTAAAAATAGGCAAATGCGCGGTCATCCCATCGAATAACGTCGACGTTTGGGCTAACCGCTGCTCAATAAGGCGTGTGTACGCATGCTCGGCGGCCCTCGGCGCGACACGACGTCAAGGGCAGCAACAAAGCGTGTCAGTCTGGCACGGTGCGGACGTGGGCGGGTATGGGCATAACGGCAACGCTTGCTGGCGTGGCGCAATAGCGGCAGCCGGCGAGCCCGCCGACGCGATTGGGCGCGCAGGATAGCCGGTGCCCAGACGGCCGCATATACGCAGCGGCTAAGGCTGCGTGCCGCTTCGGGGGCATGCAAGCTAACCGGCAGCAGGCAGCTGACCAAAAGCCCTGCCAGCCACCAGCGCACGGCTCGACCGCGGCGATAAGACCGCGGTGGCGTCGCTATAGGCATTGGCGTGGCTGGCATGCTAGGGTCGCGCTCCTCGGCGTGCTAGGCTTTAGTCATGTGTAATCAGTCGTCTCCTTGAAACCCACGCCGGCGGCGCTAAGGAGTTAAGCGTATGAGTATAAAGGTTAAGCGTTCTCGCGCACAGCCCATTGGCCAACTGTTGAATCCGCGGGGTGACGTTGGCCTACTCATGCGCCAGTCGCGCCTGATTGAAAAGGCGCAGACCCGCCTCCGCGATAGTTTGCCCGAGGACATGCGCGACCACGTTTTTGTCGGCGGGTTCAGCGAAGGGAAACTGACGCTGATCTGCAACCGCGCCGTGTTTCTCACCTGGCTGCGTTTTGAACAGGCACGCCTGCTAACCCTACTGCACCAGCTACCAGGCTTTGAGGGAATTACCGGCTTGCGTTTCAAAGTGCGCCCGGTGCGTCCGGTAAAAGCCCCGCTGCGCTACTGCCAAACGCTGCCCATCGCTGCCGGCAAGGCGCTGGCTCAGTGCGCTGAAGACACCGACGACCCCAAGCTAAAAAACGCACTGGAACGCCTTGCCTCCCACGCGCCCAAGACCTGACACAACACACCTTGCCCCAAGCCAAGCCAACAAAAAGCACTGCTTCTTTCAGAAGCAGTGCTTTTTGTTGGCTAACGCGTGGAGGTCAGGTCAGGCAGTTTATGCCATAGCTGGCGCGGCGTAGGAGATGGGTGCGACGGCCGCTTCTTCTTCGAAAGTGACAATTTCATAGGCGTCCGGCTGGGCCAGCAGCTCACGGCACAGCTGGTTGTTGAGCGCATGGCCTGACTTCACCCCACGAAACTCGCCGATCAGACTATGCCCCAGCTGATACAGATCGCCGATGGCATCTAGCACTTTATGCTTAACGAACTCATCCTCGTAGCGCAGCCCACCCTCGTTGACGATGCGATAGTCATCAACCACGACGGCGTTATCCAAGCTTCCGCCCAGCGCCAAATTGTTGGCGCGCAGATGCTCGATATCGCGCATAAAGCCGAAAGTCCGCGCACGCGACACGTCTTTGACAAAAGATGTGGTCGAAAAGTCGATCAGTGCGGTCTGTTTTTGCTGCTCAAACACCGGATGATCGAAATCAATGGAAAACGACACTTTAAAGCCATTATGCGGCAGGAAAACGGCCTGTTTGTCGCCGTCGCTCACGGCGATCTGGCGCTTGATACGGATAAACTTCTTTGGCGCGTTCTGCTCACAGATTCCAGCGGACTGGATCAAAAAAACAAAAGGACTGGCACTGCCGTCCATGATCGGCACTTCTGCCGCGTTCAGATCAACGTAGGCGTTATCAATACCCAACCCGGCAAGCGCCGACATCAGGTGTTCAACGGTCGCCACCTTGACGCCATGCTGGGAAAGCGCCGTGCACAGCACCGTATCTTCCACCAAGCTAGCCCGGGCGGGCACTTCTACCGCTGGCTCCAAATCAGTCCGCACAAAGACGATACCGGTGTTGACCGGCGCCGGACGCAGCGCCATATGGACTTTTTGCCCAGAGTGCAACCCCACTCCGGTAGCACGGATAACGTTTTGTAGTGTGCGTTGTTTGATCATGGGGTGCCGTTTGTACTCTAGTAGTGATAAAGAATGATAATGCGAAGTGATAATCGTAAAAACGGGTGATGGCGAGGATTGTGATCGCAGCAGCCAGCCTATCGCCAGTTATGCCGGGCGACCGCCAAACTCAACGCCACCGTTAACACGGTTATCGGCCATGGTTTCAGCGGGAGTCTTCAGCAACAGTTATCAGCTACAATTATCGAACAGTGTTTATTTTAGCAGCACGCACGCCTGCCGGCTAATAATTTCTTAACCTTGTGCTAACGCGCCCAGTCACCCACCGGCATAATCAGTTGCCTGACCCCACCACTGGATGACTGGAACACCGCTGGCTTCAAAACGTGAATCAGTCAGCCTGGCGGCGCAAAAACGCGGGGATATCCAGGTAGTCGTCACTCTCGGCAGCGCGGCGTTTTTCGGGCCGTGGCTTCGCAGCTTCTGGCGCCTCAGCACGGGCAGCCGCCTGCTGCTGACGCATGACCGTAGGCTGCTGCAGTTTGCGGTAGTCAGCGCCCGCGTCGGCCTGGGCCGTACGGCGCGTGGGCTCGCGTGCCGGCGCTTTGGACAGGCTACCTTCAAGCCCTGCCGCAACAACGGTAACGCGCAGCTCGTCTGACATTTCCATATCGATGGACGTGCCCACAACGATGGTGGCTTCTTCGGAGGCAAACTCCTGCACCGTGGCGCCAACGTCGTTGAATTCGCCGATCGACAGGTCCGGGCCGGCAGTAATATTGACCAGAATACCCCGCGCACCGTGCAGATCGATATCTTCCAACAGCGGGCTGCGGATGGCTTTTTCCGCCGCTTCGCGGGCGCGGTTTTCTCCCGTCGCTCCGCCGGTGCCCATCATGGCCATGCCCATTTCCGACATCACCGTGCGCACATCGGCAAAGTCGACGTTGATGATGCCGGGGCTGGTGATCAGCTCGGCAATCCCCTGCACCGCGCCTAAGAGCACATCATTGGCCGCGCTGAACGCGGTCAGAAGCGTGGCGCTCTTACCCAGTACCGACAACAGCTTTTCGTTGGGGATAGTAATCAGGGAGTCAACGTGCTCGGAAAGCTCCTTCATGCCCTCTTCGGCAGCGCGCGCACGCTTTGGGCCTTCGAACGGGAAAGGCCGCGTGACTACGGCGACGGTCAAAATCCCCAGCTCTTTGGCCACCTGCGCAACCACGGGTGCACCGCCAGTACCGGTACCGCCACCCATACCTGCAGTAATGAACACCATATCGGCGCCGTCGAGAAGCTCGGCGATGCGCTCGCGGTCTTCCATCGCGGCCTGACGCCCCACTTCCGGATTGGCACCGGCACCCAGCCCCTTGGTAATTTCGCTACCCAGCTGCAATACCGTTTTAGCGGATACGCGCTTGAGCGCCTGGGCATCGGTGTTAGCGCAGATGAACTCGACGCCTTCGATGTTGCTTTCAACCATGTGATTGACGGCGTTACCCCCGCCGCCGCCAACGCCCACTACTTTAATCACCGCACTGCTCGAGGGTGCGTTATCTACCAGTTCGAACATAAGCCCCGCCTCCTGAGCCGCGTCTGCGACCCTATCAGAAATTTCTTTTGAACCAGCCTTTAATTCTTACCAGCGTCGTCTGATCGTCTTGGGTATCTCGCCGTGAGCCATTGCCACGCCCTGCCGGGGTAGATACAACGCCAGCCCGAGCCTCGCGACTGTGCCCGTGATGCACCTCTTGCAAAGCGTAGTGCAATAAACCGACACCCGTAGCATAAATAGGGTTACGCACGACGTCGGCAAGCCCCTTCACGTTTTGCGGGCAGGCAATACGCACCGGCATATGAAAAATCTCTTCGGCAAGTTCACCTGCCCCTTCCATGCGTGCGGTCCCACCTGTCAGCACGATCCCCGCGGCCACCATATCTTCATAACCGCTGCGGCGAAGCTCTTCTTTTACCAGCGTAAAAAGTTCTTCGTAGCGCGGCTCGACTACCTCGGCAAGCGCCTGGCGCGACAAGTCCCGCGACGGCCGGTCGCCCACGCTTGGCACCTTGATCATTTCATCGCTTGCGGCAAGCTCGGTCAGCGCACAGGCATACTTGACCTTGATTTCTTCCGCATGCTGAGTCGGCGTGCGTAGCGCCATGGCGATATCGTTGGTGACCTGGTCGCCGGCGATGGGAATCACGGCAGTATGACGAATGGCCCCTTCGGTGAAAATCGCCATGTCGGTCGTGCCCCCGCCGATATCCACCATGCACACGCCAAGCTCGCGTTCGTCTTCGGTCAGAACCGACATGCTCGACGCGAGCTGCTCTAAAATAATCGCATCCACGTCAAGGCCGCAACGGCGCACGCACTTCTCGATGTTTTGCACGGCATTAGCCGCCGCCGTCACCAAGTGCACCTGCGCTTCCAGACGCACGCCGGACATCCCCAGCGGCTCGCGGATTCCGCCCTGTGCATCGATGGAAAACTCTTGGGGCAGTACATGTAGCACCCGCTGCCCTTCGGAAATAGCCCGCGCTCGAGCCGAATCGATCACCCGATCAATGTCCGACGTGGTCACTTCGCGCTCTTTAATGGCGACGACCCCATCGGAATTCATGGAACTGATGTGACTGCCGGCAATACCCACATAAACGGAGTGTATATCACAGCCGGCCATTAATTCAGCTTCTTCGACGGCGCGCTGGATAGATTGCACCGTTGATTCAATATTGATCACGACGCCGCGTTTCATACCGCGCGAGGGGTGGGAGCCTATCCCGGCAATCTCAATGCCACCGTCATCGGTGGGCTGGCCGACAATTGCGACGACCTTGGACGTTCCAATGTCCAGCCCGACCACCATATTGGATGCGTTAGGTGAGCCTGCCATGAGTCGGGAAATCTCCTTAATAACCTTGAATACGTGAAATGAAGCTGCCACGCCAAACGTGGGTGCCGCCTACTTAAGCTTTATGAGCCGACTCTCTTGCGACACTTTAGTTACACACGCCGAAGCTGCATACGCCGCCCGTACTGCCAAGGCAGCTACGTTATATAAAAGCCGCGCTACATAAAATGGCAAGCCTAACTAACATTATAGTATAGGAAGTCAAAGTGTATAACGACCGTAAAGCGCCACAATACGGGGGACTATCGAGAATTTAAACCCCAAAACAGGCTTTTGCACCGTTGGTGAACACTTACCTTAGCACCCAAGGTAAGCTCGGCGTAACCATCTTGTTACGGCGCATTGTCTTTTTGAGGAGAATCTCCATGCCAGGCAACAGCGACGCCATTAGGATAGCGCAGGTCAACATAGCGAATCGCCCCGGCATGTTCACCAAGTTCGCCCTGCCAAGACGCGACCAGGCGCTTCAGGCGCGCCTGTTGTTGGCGGCGGCCAAGCATGACCCAGGCGCCGTCGCTGAGCTGCAGTCGCCAGGCGCCGCGCGGCTCAAGGCGCAGCTGGTCAAGCGTCAAGTCGAGCGTAGCAAAGCGCTCGCCAAGGGTTTGGTAATAGGCCCAGACTTCCTGGCTGCTGCTGTTGGGGCCCGCCAGATCCGGCAAGCCCGAAGGGGGCGCCAGCGGCGCAAAGGTAAACGGCACACCGTCAGGATTGAGCAGCTGGTCATCATTCCAGCGCGCCACCGGCGTTTGCTCAACCAGCTCAAACGTCAGCGCATCGGGCCACTGCCTGGAAATACGCACCTCCTTGAGCCAGCCGATATCCAACGCTAACTGACGCAGCGTTTTAAGATCCACTGACAGCCAGCGAGCATCGCGCACTAATGGTGCCAGCTGTTTACGCAGATAATCGGCGCTAACGTAGTCCCACTCACCGCGCACCGACACCCGCTCCACAGGCGTATCCAGCCACAGCCATAGCGCTCGCCCACCGGCACCGAGCAGCAGCACCAGCAGCAGCAGGCCGAACCAAACGTTACGCCGTTGCATCGCGATCTGTATGCCCCGCCGTTGCCAGAATTTCCATGACCAGCTGATCAAAATCCATCCCGGTATGCGCCGCCGCCTGGGGCACTAGACTATGATCGGTCATGCCCGGCACGGTGTTGACCTCAATTAGCCAGAAACGCCCTTGGGCGTCGCGCATTACGTCTACCCGGCCCCAACCGGCGCCGCCAACAGCCCAAAAGGCCTCCTGGCACAGCGCGGCAAGCTCGGCTTCTTCGGCGGCACTTAGCCCGCAGGGCAGATGGTATTGCGTAGTATTGGTCAAATACTTGGCGCTATAGTCGTAAAAGCCGCCCGGCACCTCAACGCGAATCGCCGGGAGTACATGCTCGCCCAACAGCGCCACGGTGTACTCGCTCCCCTGAATAAAGCGCTCCGCCATGACCCGGGCATCAAAACGGGCGGCTTCTTGGTAGGCCGACGCCAGCTCGGCGACGCTCTCCACGATGCTGATACCCAGCGTCGAGCCTTCGTGCACCGGCTTGACGATCAGTGGAAGCCCAAGTTTTTCCGCCACGGCGTGCCAGTCAGAGCGGACGTCAAGCATGATGCATTCAGGTGTCGGTAAGCCCAGCGCCTGCCATACCTGCTTGGTGCGCTGTTTATCCATCCCCAGGGCCGAGGCCAGCACACCGCTGCCAGTATAGGGAATACCCAAAAGTTCAAGCGCGCCCTGCAGCGAGCCGTCTTCGCCGCCGCGGCCGTGCAGCGCGATGAATACCGTGGCGGGGGCCAACTGCTCAAGCCCGGCCAGGCCACGGTCGTAAGGGTCATAGCCCACGGCGCGCACGCCGCTACGCTTGAGAGCGGCCAATACGGCCGTCCCGCTTTTCAGCGAGACATCGCGCTCGGCCGACGTGCCGCCGTACACCACGACAACGTCGTTATCAGCGGCATCCGATGCGCCCAACACAGGGGCGCGAGACGTTGCATATTGGCTCACAGTGTCACCTCGTCCAGATCCAACTTGGCATTCGCTAAGTTCTGCGCAATTCCGCCGATATCCCCGGCGCCCTGGGTAATCAGAATATCGTCGGGGCGCAGCACATTGGCTAAGAGCCCCGACAGCTCTTGCTTGTGTTCGACAAACAGCGGATCCACCTCGCCACGCTGGCGGATAGAGCCGGCAAGAGCGCGGCCATCAGCGCCGGGAATCACGGCTTCGCCGGCGCTATAGACGTCAAGCAACAGCAGCGTGTCGACCTGAGATAACACCCGCACGAAGTCTTCGTATAAGTCGTGGGTGCGGGTATAGCGGTGCGGCTGATACAGCATTACCAGCCGCCGCTCGGGCCAGCCGGCGCGCACCGCCTGAATGACCATGTCGACCTCGCGCGGGTGATGGCCATAATCGTCCACCAGCATCACGGGCGCCGTACCCGATGATAACGCAAACTGCCCGTGCGCCTGAAAACGCCGCCCCACGCCGGCAAAGCCCGACAAGCCGCGCAAAATCGCCGCGTCGCTAACCCCGGCATCGCTGGCTATCACGATGGCCGCCATGGCATTCAGCGCATTGTGGCGCCCCGGCATGGCCAGACGAATGGCCAGCGGCGCGCCTTCGGGGCGCAGTGCGGTAAAGCGCACATCGCCTCCCTGCTGGGTAAAACCCACAATGCGATAGTCGGCGTCGTGGTCAAAACCATAGGTCACGAAATGGCGCTTCACCTGGGGGCACAGCTCACGCACGTGGGCATCGTCAATGCACAGCACCGCCAAGCCGTAAAACGGCAGGTTATGCAAAAAATCGATAAAGGTGCTTTTCAGCCGCTCGAAGTCGTTGCCGTAAGTGGCCATATGGTCGGCGTCGATATTCGTCACGATCGACACCAGCGGCTGCAGGTGCAAAAACGACGCGTCGGATTCGTCGGCTTCGGCCACCAGATAGTCGCCTTCGCCCAAGCGTGCATTGGTGCCGGCGCTGGTAAGCTTGCCACCAATCACAAAAGTGGGATCTAGCCCGCCTTCGGCCAGCAGCGTCGCCGTCAGACTTGTGGTGGTGGTTTTACCATGGGTGCCCGCCACCGCAATACCGTGGCGAAAACGCATCAGCTCGGCGAGCATTTCGGCGCGGCGCACTACCGGCACGCGATGCTCGCGGGCCCAGTGGATTTCCGGATTGGTGTCATCAATAGCGCTTGACACCACCACCACGTCAGCGCCCTCAACGTTTTCGCGTGCGTGTCCCAAGGCCACCGTCACACCACACTGGCGCAAACGCTCGATCACCGGCGATGTTTTGACATCGCTGCCGCTGACGCAATAGCCCTGATTGGCCAGCACTTCGGCAATACCGCACATGCCCGCGCCGCCAATTCCGATAAAATGCAAGCGCCGAATGCGCCGCATGCCGGGACCTTTAAGGCGCCCGCCGGTGCTTGAGGCTACGGCATTGCTCATCAAATCAGTCACGCACATTCTCCTTCTCGGCAAGGGCCAAACAGCCATGCATTAACTGCTCGGTGGCATCCAGATGCGCCGCCTGGCGCGCTCGTGCGGCCATATCGGCCAACACGTCGGGAGCCAATAGCTCACCGAGCGCCTGCACCAGATTCGCTTGAGTTAGCGCACTCTGAATCATGCAGCGCGCCGCATCGGCCTCGACAAGCACCTCAGCGTTAAGTCGCTGATGATCGTCAACCGCGTGAGGAAACGGCACAAATAGCGCCGGCTTGGCCGCGGCGGCAAGCTCGGCCACGGTCAGTGCACCGGCACGGCAGACGACAAGATCGGCCCAGTCGTAGGCCTTCGCCATATCGTCAATAAACGCGCTAACCCGGGCGTCGACACCTTCGCGATGATACAGCTCGCGCGTGGCGTCATCGCGCACTCTGCCCGCCTGATGCCAAACCTCGGGGCGCTGCTCGTCGGGCAGCTGGGCGAGCGCGGGCGCCAGCCGCTCGTTTAGCGCCACCGCACCCAGCGAGCCGCCCACCACCAGCAGTCGCAGCCGTCGCCGCTGCATCGCCTCAACACAGCGTGGCGTACCCCCCAGTGCCGCGATATCCGATCGCACCGGATTGCCAATAACAGTGGCGCGGTCGCCGAATGCCTGAGGAAACGCCGCATAAGTGCGCCGTGCAAGCCGCGACAGCACACGATTGGTGAGCCCTGCCACGGCGTTTTGTTCGTGAATCACCAGCGGTACGCCGCCAAGCCAAGCCGCAAGCCCACCCGGCCCGCTGGCAAAGCCGCCCAGCCCCACCACCACCTGTGGTTTGAAGCGGCGCACAATCTGGCGTGCCTGACATACCGCCCGCGTCAGGTTGAGCGGGGCTTTCAGCCAACCGACGAGGCCGTTGCCACGCAGCCCGCTGATGCGGATCTGGTGCAAGGGAAACCCCGCCTCGGGTACCAGACGGTTTTCAATACCCCGCGGGCTACCCAACCACTCGACCGCGACGCCCCGCGCCTCCAGCGCCCGGGCCAGCGAAAGCGCGGGGATAACGTGGCCGCCGGTGCCGCCGGCCATGATCAAAACACATTGAGGCGTATGTTGTGCCACGCACTGCTCCCTTTTCAAAAGGCGCTAGGACAAGCGCGGCTGACGGTGCCGCTTGGGCGGCGTCGGCGTGCGCTTGGGAGAAAGTCGGGTTTCACGGTCGGCACGCAGCAACAGCCCGATCATTACGCCGGTAACCAACAAGCTGGAGCCGCCGTAGCTGATCAGCGGCAACGTCAGCCCCTTGGTGGGCAACAACCCCGAGCTCACCGCCATATTGATAAAGGCCTGGGCGGCAATGATAAAGCCGATGCCATAGCTCATGTAGGCGGCAAACAGATGGCCGGCAAGCTCTGCCTGCCGGCCGATCAGCATGGCGCGTACGATAAACAGCGTAAATAGCAGCACCACCGCGATGGCGCCAATCATGCCCAATTCCTCTGCGATCACGGCAAAAATGAAATCGGTGTGCGCCTCAGGTAAAAAATGTAGTTTCTGCACGCTGTTGCCAAGCCCGGTGCCGGTTACGTGCCCACGGCCGAAGGCAATCAGCGCTTGGGTGAGCTGATAGCCGGTGGCAAACTGATCGGCCCAAGGGTCCAGAAAGCTACTCCAACGAGCCAGGCGGTAGGGCTCCATCGCGACCATCAGCACCGCGCCAACGCTCAGCACCGCGCCTGACCCCACCAGCAGCACAAGCGATGCACCGGCCATCATCAGCATACCCACCACGCAGACGGTGTAGACCACCATGCCGCCAAAATCCGGGGCAATAAACAGCAATAGGGCCGGCACGGCAAGCACCAGCATCGGTCGCATCAGGGTAAATACCCGCGTGCGCAGCTCAACGGTAAAGCGCGCCATGAACTTGGCCATATAAAACACTAGCCCGAGCTTGCCCACCTCCGACACCTGCAGACTGGGTAGCGGCCCGGGCAGCGTGATCCAGCGCTTGCTGCCGTTAATTTCCTGACCGAACAACAGCACCGCCAACAACAAGACCAGGCTCAACGCTAAAATAAATCCAGCGTTTTGCCGCCACAGTTCCAACGGCAGGCTCATCACTACTGCCGCTGCAATGATCGCCAACAGCAAAAACATGCCGTGCTGGCGTGCGTAGTGGTAACTATCTTCCAATAGCCCCACCGAGGCCGAGCTCACCATCACCCAGCCGATACCGGCGAGCAGCAGCGCGGCAAGCAACAGCCAGATATCACACGGCAAGCCACGCGTAGTGAGCATCTCGTGCAGACGTTTTATACGGTTTTTCATGGCGTTGCCTCCCCGGCTTTTCCCCTGGCGCGGGCAATGCCTTTGACCAGATCGCAAAACGCTTCGCCGCGCGCCTGATAGTCGGCAAACTGATCCAGACTAGCGCAGGCGGGTGAAAGCAGCACGCCATCGCCAGGAGTGGCTATTGCGGCGGCGGCTCGCGTGGCGTCGACCAGATTAGCAAAGTACTGAATGGGTACCTGGCCGTCGAGTGCCTGGGCTATACGCTTGCCATCCGCGCCAAACAGCATCACGCAGCGTGCGTAAGCGGCCAGCGGTGCGGCCAGCGGCGTAAAGTCAGCGCCCTTGCCCACCCCGCCGGCAAGCACGATAAGTTTGCCGGAAAGCGTAGGCCCAAGGCCGTTCACCGCCGCGAGCGTGGCGCCGACGTTGGTGCCCTTGGAGTCGTTCACCCAGATGACGCCGTTAATTCGTGCGACGGTTTCACTACGGTGGGCAAGCCCGGAAAAGCGCCGCAGCACCGCCCGCATCGCGGCGGCGTCAACCCCCAGCGCCTGGCCCATGGCCAGTGCAGCCAGCGCGTTTTGCTGGTTGTGCTGACCGGCCATTTGCAGCTCGCCGGCGGCAAGCCAAGGCGTTTCGCCCTGCATCAGCCACGCCTCGCCGTCGTGCTCGGCAAGCCCCCAGTCAGCGCCTGCCGGTGTTTGGGTCGTAAATCGCACCACGCGGGAGGCCGCCAGTGATGCCTGTGTTGCCGGCCAGGTGTGCGGGTCATCAGCGTTAACCACGGCCTGGTTTGCGCCATAAAAAACGCGTTGTTTAGCCGCGCAGTAAGCCACTATGTCGCCATGGCGATCCAGGTGGTCTTCGCAAATATTCAAAAACGCTGCGCACTCGGCATTCAGGCACGGTGTGGTTTCCAGCTGAAAGCTGGAAAGCTCCAGCACATAAAGCTCGGCATCGGGCTCCGCGGCCAGCAAATCCAGCGCCGGCGTGCCCAGGTTGCCGCCCACCGCCACTTTGACGCCTGCCTCGGCGGCCATTTCGCCCAGCAACGTGGTTACCGTAGACTTGGCATTGGAGCCGGTAATCGCCGCTACCGGCGCGCGCACGGCGCGGCTGAACAAAGCGATTTCGCCCACCACGCGCGGCCCACCCGTTACCGAGTTACGCGTTCCGGCAAGCGCTGCGAGCCCCGGCGCTCGAGGGTCGACGCCGGGGCTTAGCACCACTTCCTCAGCCTGGCTCAGGTCTAGTTCGGCAAGCGCGCCGCAGTGGACGAACACCTCGGGGTGCGCTTGGCGAAACGCCTCAAGCCTGGGCGGGGCTTCACGGGTATCGGCCACCATGAACGGCACATCCAGCCGGGCAAGGTGTCGACAAATAGCATGGCCGGATAGTCCCAGCCCTACCACCAGCGTCATGCCACATGGCACACGAGTCATCACAGGCTCCCGTTAGCGGACTTTAAGCGTGGCAAGCCCTAACAGCACCAGCACCACGGTAATAATCCAGAAGCGCACGATGACCCGCGGCTCCGGCCAGCCTTTAAGCTCATAGTGGTGATGCAGTGGTGCCATGCGAAAAATACGCCGTCCGGTCATCTTGTAGGACCCCACCTGAAGGATGACCGACAGCGTCTCGACCACAAAAATGCCGCCCATGATGAACAGCACGATTTCCTGGCGCACAATGACGGCCACCACCCCCAGCGCAGCCCCCAGCGCCAGCGAGCCGACATCGCCCATGAACACCTGGGCGGGATAGGTGTTAAACCATAGAAAGCCCAGCCCCGCGCCGGCAATGGTGGCGCAAAACACCGCCAGCTCGCCGGTGCCGGCAATAAACGGCATGTGCAAATAGTCGGCAAACACCGCGTTGCCGCTAACGTAGGCAAATACCGAGAGCCCCATGGCCACCAGCACCGTCGGCATGATCGCGAGCCCGTCCAGCCCGTCGGTCAGGTTCACGGCGTTGGAACTGCCCACGATGACAAAGTAGCTCAGCACAATAAAAAACACGCCCAGCGGCAGCATGACGCCTTTCACCATGGGAATCAGCAAGCTGACTTCTACCGGGCTTGCTGCCGTCGCGTAAAGAATACAGGCAGCCCCGAGCCCCACCACCGACTGCCAGAAGTACTTCCACTTAGCCGGCAGGCCACGCGGGTTTTTCTCGACGACCTTGCGATAATCATCCACCCAGCCAATGGCGCCAAAACCTAGCGTTACGCCCAGCACCACCCAGACGTAATGGTTGGTCAAGTCTCCCCAAACCAGCGTGCTGACCGCAATGGAAATAAGAATCATCACCCCGCCCATGGTGGGCGTTCCCGCCTTGGACAGGTGCGACTGCGGGCCATCATCGCGCACGGCCTGACCAATCTGGCCTTCCACCAGCCGGCGAATGACCAGAGGCCCCAGCCACAGACACAGCAGAAGTGCGGTGAGTGCGCCTAAAATAACGCGTAACGTCAGATAATTAACGACTTGAAAGGCGCTTTGATACTGCGCTAGAAAATTCGCCAAATGAAGTAACATAAGCGGCGCTTACCTTATTGTTTATCCATGCGCAGGGCGGCAATCAGCCGCTCCATGCCTGCGCTTCGAGAGCCCTTGACCAGTAAACTCGTGCCCGATGGCAGCGCGCGTTGCAGATGGTCTTCAAGCGCGGCGTAGTCGTCAAAATGCTGGCCGCTACGGCCTTCCACCGCGTGGCGGGCAAAGGCGGTGCTGGCCGGTCGGGCGGCGTCGCCCAGGGTATAGAGCGCCTCCACGCCAAGCGCGGCGGCGTAGGTGCCCACCTCGGCGTGCAGCGCGGCAGACGCGTCACCCAGCTCGCCCATCGCCCCCAGCACGCACCAGCGCGGCGTGGGAAGGCGCGAAAGCGTATCCAGCGCCGCCTTGACCGCACCGGGATTGGCGTTATAAGAATCGTCAAGCAGCGTTGTGCCGCGCACGCCGGACAGCACACACAGCCGCCCGGGAAGCGCCACCGCCCGGCACAGTCCTTCTACCACTCGCGACGACGCAACGCCCAGGCTCAATGCCACGGCCGCGGCGGCCAGCGCGTTGCTGACGTTATGCTGGCCGAAAAGCGCAAGCGTTACCTGACCCATCGCGGCACCGTTAACCACCAGCGTGAAAGCATAACGCCCCTTATCGTCACAGGAAAGCGCGCGTGCGTGCACGTCTGCATCGGGGTGTAACCCGAAACTCATCACGGCATTGGGCGCGGCGCACTGCGCCCAGAACGCAAAGTAAGGGTCATCACGATTGATCACCGCCACGCCGTCGGCGGGCAGCCCCTGCAGGATCTCACTTTTTGCCTGGGCGATTTGCCCCATGCCGCCAAATTCACCCACGTGAGCACCGGTTACGTTGGTGATCACGGCAATCTGCGGTGCTGCCAGCCGCGTTGTCCAGGCAATTTCGCCCAGGTGGTTGGCACCCAGCTCCACTACCGCCACACGGTGGCGCGACTCAAGCCCCAGAAGCGTCAGCGGCGCGCCAATGTCGTTGTTCAAATTGCCCTGGGTAGCATGCACCGGCCCCAGCGGCGCCAGCAGCCCGGCGACAAGTTCTTTGACCGTGGTTTTGCCGCTGTTGCCGGTCACGCCCACCAGCGGATGAGTAAAGTCGCTGCGCCAGGCGCGTGCCAGAAGCCCCAACGCCAGCCGCGTATCACAGCAGACGACCTGAGGCAGCGTCACGTCACAGCTACGCTCGACCAGCACGGCGGCAGCCCCCTGGCGCTGCGCGTCGGCAACAAAATCGTGGCCGTCAAAGCGCTCGCCCACCAGCGCGACAAATAAACAGCCCGGCACAATGGCGCGGGTATCGGTGACGACGGCGGTAAGCGGCAGGTCTAATCGGGCGCCGGTGCATTCCGCGCCCACGGCAGCGGCAACGCTACCCGACGTCAGCGGCGTCATGCCCCACTCCGCGCGGCCAGCGCCTGCTGTACTTCATCGCTGTCTCGGTAGGCGTGGCGCACGTCGCTAATCTCCTGATAAGCCTCGTGTCCTTTGCCGGCAATCAGCACCACATCAGCGGCATCAGCGCGGGCAATCACTTCGGCAATGGCGCGGCGGCGATCACCGATTTCAAGCACCTCAGACGCCGGATCAAATCCTGCCAACACATCCTGCCGGATGGCCTCCGGCGACTCGGTACGCGGGTTGTCGTTGGTCACTACACAGCAATCCGCATGGGCTTCTGCCATTTTAGCCATCGCCGCGCGCTTGCCGCTATCGCGGTCACCGCCGCAACCGAAGACGCACCACAGCCGGCCGGCGCTGCCCAAGTGCTCGCGCAGCGCCACCAGTGCACTTTTAAGCGCATCCGGCGTGTGAGCGTAGTCGACCACCACGCTTGGCGAGCCGGCGTCACGATAAAGCGCCATACGCCCCGGCACGGGTTTGATACGGGCGGCCGCATCGACCAGCGCGTCCAGCGGCTCGCCCAGTCCGTAAAGTACGGCCATGGCCAGCAGCACGTTGTCCAGATTGAAGCGCCCCATCAGGTTAAGCGAGAGCACTTTTTCGGCCTCGGGCGTAGCGATCAGAGCCTGCTGCCCGGTGGCATGTGGGTTCCATTCCAGCACCCGCAGGGTGACCGATTCATCCTGGCCGGTGGCCAACACCCGGGTATTTTTGCTACAGCCGGCAAGCATCAGACGCGCTAGCGGGTCATCGGCGTTGACCACCGCCAAATCAAGCTCGCTACGGCGAAATAGCTTGGCCTTGGTGGCGGCGTAGGCGGCCATGCTGCCATGGTAATCAAGGTGGTCGCGGCTCAGGTTGGTAAACACTCCGACGGTGACGTTAACCGCTTCAAGACGATGCTGATCCAACGCGTGGGACGACGCCTCCAGCGCAATGCGCCGGAGGCCGCGCTGCGCCATATCGCCAAGCGTCGCCTGCAAGGCAAGTGGCCCGGGCGTGGTCAGCCCGGTATCGGCAAGCGCCCCGGTGCGCCCGACGCCCAGCGTGCCAACAACGCCTGCCGGCGTGCCCAGCTGCTCGCTCAGGTCGGCGATGTAGTGCGTCACCGAGCTTTTGCCGTTGGTGCCGGTGACGGCAATGATATCGAGCGCCTCGGGCACGGCAAACAGCGTCCGGCCAAGCTCGCCCAGGCGCAGCAAGAGGTGCGGCATGGTGAGTACGCGCCCGTCAAGCGCTACGTCGCCGTCGCGCGTGTGCTTGAGCACCAGCGCCGCGCCGGCCGCAAGCGCCTGATCGATGTAGTCACGCCCGTCTGCTTGGCTGCCGGGCACGGCAACAAAAATATCGCCGGCGGCGATCTCTCGCGAGTCGGTAATCAGCCGAATCGCCTCAGGCAATGCGGGAAGCGCTTGGGGGAAGCTCGCCGTTGGCCATACCTGCTTCAACGCCGTTATTACATCGCTTGCGGTAAGCATCATGCTTTCTCCTTAGCCTAGGGCGCGCTCTGCTCGTCGGGCGGCACGTCCAAAAGGCGCAGCGCGTTGCCTGCCACATCCGAAAATACCGGTGCTGCCACCGCGCCGCCGTAAAAATCACCGGCCTTGGGATGATCAATCATCACGGCCGTCACGATACGCGGATCCGATGCCGGCGCAATGCCCACAAATACGCTGCGGTAGACGTCCTCGTCGTAGCCACTAACGCCGGTCTTGCGTACGGTACCGGTCTTGCCGGCCACCCGGTAGCCTTCTACCCGGGCACGCCGGCCACCGGTATTCGGCCCCACAACGGCCTCCAACATCTCCAGCAGATCATCCGCCACCTGCGGTTTGATCACGGGTTCACCTGACGGCGCTTGATCAAGCTTCAAAAGCGATGGCGGCATGCGCGTGCCGTGATTGGCAATCGCGGTATAGGCACTTGCCAGCTGCACGGCAGAGACCGAAAGCCCGTAGCCATAGGCCAGCGTTGCACGCTCGCTGCGTGAAAAATTAATAGTATCAGGCAGGCTGCCGCCGGCTTCCCCGGGAAAACCAGTACCCGGATTATGCGAAAAGCCTAGCTGGTTGTAGCGCTCCCAGATCGCCGTGTCTTCAAGTCGAAGTGCCAGACGCGACATGCCGATATTGGACGATTTAACCAGCACGTTAGTCAGGCTCAGCTCGCCGTAGTTGCGAAAATCGCGGATGGTATAGCCGTCGATCCGCATCCAGCCAGGCGTGGTATCAATCACTGTATCGGGGGTAAAACGCTGCTGCTCGAGCATCGCGGACATCGCCAGCGGCTTGACCACTGAACCCGGTTCAAACACGTCCACCAGTGCTTGGTTACGCAGCCCTCGCGGGTCCAGCCCGGCACGATTATTGGGATTATACGACGGCAAGTTAACCATCGCCAGCACCTCACCGGTGCGGGCATCCAGCATGACCAGCACGCCACCGTCGGCATCATTTTCGTCCACCGCGGCGCGCAGTTCACGGTAGGCCATGTACTGCAGACGCTGGTCAATAGACAGGGTTAGATCGCCGCCGGGCTGCGCTTCGCGCACAATGCCCAGCTCGCGCACCAGCCGCCCGCGCCGATCTTGCAAAATGCGGCGTTGGCCGGGCCTGCCGGCCAAATAGGGCTGGTAGGCAAGCTCAAGCCCCTCTTGCCCCTTGTCATCAAGGTTAGTCACACCGACCAGCTGGGCGGCCACCTCTCCCGCGGGATAATAACGCTTGTATTCTTGCTGAGAGTACACGCCCGGCGTGCCTAGGTTGAGCACTTCCTGCGCTGCCTTGGGCGTCATCTGGCGACGCAGATACATGAACTCATGCTGGCTGTAGCGCGCTACCCGGGCGTCAAAGTCCAGCAGATTCAACCCCAGCGCCTGAGCCAGCACTACCCGGCTGACCGGATCGTCGGGCAGCTCTTGAGGGTTGGCCCACAGCGTCATCACCGGCGTCGAGATGGCAAGCGGCTCACCGTGGCGGTCGGTAATCATGCCACGGTGGGCGGGAATGATTTCGTGGCGCAGCGTGCGGGCGTCCCCCTGGCTTTGCAAAAATGGCCGATCAATCACCTGCAGCAAAGTGATGCGCCCAATCAGCGCCGCGGCAACCAGCCCGATCGCCAGAAGAATAAACACAAAACGCCCATAGCCAAGCGCCGGGGCAACGGGCGCTGGGCGAGCCTGGCCGCCACGGCGCTTACCGCTCACGGCTTGATGACCTTAACGTCATGCACGTCAGGAATGCGCATACCTAAACGCTCTGTGGCAATCTTTTCAATACGCGCGGGGGTTGACCAGGCGCCATCTTCCAGCAGCAGCTGGCCCCACTCGGTATGCAGCTGGTTTTTCTCCTGCTCAAGCGTTTGTAACTCGGCGTATTGCATGCGGGTCTGGTGGGTTATCGAAACAACGGCGAGGCCGGACAACAGGCAGCAAAGCATCAACGCGCCGATCATCAAAGGCCATGGCCGCAGGCAAGAACGCAGCGAGCGCGGCCGCTCGGCGCTTGCGACCCACTGGCGAAGCCCTTTCTTATCTTTTGTGCGCGGCGCGTGTTCGGCCATCTATGCCCCCCGTTTACGCGCGGCCCGCATGACGGCGCTGCGCGCACGGGGGTTTTCAGCCACTTCTTCAGCGCTTGCCCGCTGTGCTTTGCCCAGCGCCTCAAGGCGGCGATTCAGCTGATCATCGCGCAGCGGTAAGCCCCGCGGCAGGTGGGTATCGCCACGCACGTGATGCCGAATGAAACGTTTGACACGGCGATCTTCCAACGAGTGAAAGCTGATCACCACCAGATGGCCACCGGGCGCTAATGCCTCAAGTGCGGCGTCAAGGGCGGCGTCCAACTGATCAAGCTCGCCGTTGAGATAAATCCGCAGCCCCTGAAACGCCTTGGTGGCCGGATGCCGACCTTTCTCCCAGGCCGGGTGCGCGGTCTTCAACACCTCGGCCAGATCAACCGTGCGAGTAAAGGGGGTCTGCCCGCGCCGCGTTACCACCGCGCGCGCCAAGCGTTTGCCAAAGCGCTCTTCGCCGTAGGCCTTGAACACCCGGGCAATATCAGCCTCGCTTGCACGCGCGAGAAACGCCGCCGCGCTTTCACCTTGGGTAGGATCCATGCGCATATCCAGCGGGCCGTCGCGCATAAAGCTGAAGCCGCGCTCCGGATCGTCAAGCTGCGGGGAAGACACGCCGATATCCAGCAACACGCCGGAAAGCTTGCCGTATACGCCCTGCTCGCGGGCAAACTCACCGAGCTGGGAAAAGGCCTGACGGGTAATCTCAAAGCGTCCGTCGTCGAGCGCATCGGCCGCCGCAATGGCCTGCGGATCACGGTCCATCGCCAGCAGCCGGCCGCCTTCCCCCAGGCGCTCTAAAATAGCGCGAGAGTGCCCGCCGCGGCCAAAGGTGCCGTCCAGATAGACGCCATCCGGCGCGTGTACAAGGGACTCCACGGCACCGTCCAGCAAGACGCTGGTATGGCGAAAGCGGGCAGCAGCCTGATCCGCATCGGGTAAAGACATGTGGCTCTCACGCATAAGGTTACAAACAGGATGAACAAACAAGGTCAGAGACAGACGTCTAAAACCTTGAACAGAGCGCCGTAGCGCTCTGTTGTTGATGGGGGAGTCGGCCGATAAGCCGGGTTCTGTCGTGGACAGCCATTCCTCTAGGCGCTACGTCACCCTAGCGCTCAAGCAACCTACCCGAACCCAGCGCGGGCCACGCCGTTGGGTTCCTATTTGGTCTTGCTCCGAGTGGGGTTTACCTTGCCACGTACTGTTACCAGCCGCGCGGTGCGCTCTTACCGCACCCTTTCACCCTTACCGGCCCCGAAAGGCTTAGGCGGTCTACTCTCTGCTGCACTTTCCGTCGGCTCACGCCGCCCAGGCGTTACCTGGCACTCTGCCCTATGGAGCCCGGACTTTCCTCCCCCGCGCAAGCGCGGCGGCGACTGTCTGGCCAACTCCGCGGGCAAGCATACCAGCGTGCCTGCCCGGCCTCAATCGCCATCTAACGTTAACCCTTGATTGTCTGCAGCCGCGCATACCAAACCTGCTTGCGCCCGCCGAGCAAACGCGCCGCCACAGCCGCTCCCTGCTTGACACCTACGCCTTCAGCCAACAGTGCATTCAACAGCACATCAGCCGATACTTCCTGCTGCTCGTTATCAGTTTTTGGCTGAGCGCCTGCGATCATCACCACAAACTCGCCCCGCGCCTGATTGGGGTCGTCCACAAGCCTATTTCGTAGCGCAGCCGGCGTGCCGGATAAAAACGTCTCGAAGGTCTTGGTCAGCTCGCGAGCCAGCACCATCGGGCGCTCGGGCATCACCGCGTCAAGCGTCTCGAGGGTGTGCAAAATACGGTGCGGCGACTCGTAAAACACCAGCGTTTCATCGCTCTCACGCAGCGCCTCAAGGGCCTGCTTGCGCGCACCGGGCTTGGCCGGCAAAAAACCGCCAAAACGAAAGCGATCGGTTGGCAAACCGGCCGCACTCAGCGCCGTAATCAGCGCCGAGGGGCCGGGGATCGGTACGACCGGATAGTCCAGGGCGCGCAGCTCGCGCACCAGAATAAAACCGGGATCGCTAATTAGTGGCGTGCCGGCATCGCTGATCAGGGCGATATCCTCGCCGGCGGCGAGGTACTCCGTCAGCTGGGCGACCCGCGCGGCTTCATTATGCTCATGCAGGGAAAGCATCGGCACGCTGATGCCCAGCCGACCCAACAGGCGGCTGCTGTGGCGTGTATCTTCGGCGGCAATACGTGCGACGCTACCGAGAATAGTCGCGGCACGCGCGCTCAGGTCGTCCAGATTCCCAATTGGTGTAGCAACCACGTACAATGTGCCCGTACGCCTGTGTGTCATCATGACTCCCGATTCGTTTTAACTGACGTGCTAGCTGACTTTATGGCCAACCCTGACGGTACGCTATGCTCTATTATGGCCTTGAGTCTGGAGCCTGCTGGTCAGCGCACCACATCATGGCGACCCACAGCATTGTTAGTGGCTCGATGCCGCGAGCGAAGCACAAGCGTTAACACCAACTAAGGAAGGATACATGAAACAGACATTTCGTGGTCTTTTTGCCACCGCGCTCACGGCATTGTTGCTGGCAGGCTGTGCCGTTCAGCAGCAATCACCCAGCGTGGTGGATCGCGCACCCGCGCAGGACCCCGGCCAGCTGTTGGGCGAGGCCGAACGACAAGCCCCCGCAAAAGCGGCGCAAACTCGCCTTGAAGCGGCAGACATTCTGGCGCGCCAGGGCCAGCGCGACCGCGCCTACGAGATTACCGACGGCCTGGATGAAAGCGTGCTGTCAGCGTCTGACCGCGTGCGTTGGGCCATCTTGCACTCGGAGCTTGCCCGCGCACTTGACCAGCCACGCGCCGTGCTGCGCGCCATTCAGGTACTGGACGATGAGCTTTCCATGTCGTCCAACCAGCAAAAGGCCCTGATCGAGCGGCGCCGCTGGGCGCGTAAAGCGCTAGATCAGCCGGATCTCAAAAGCTTTGCCATGCCTGAGCTTGCCGGCCAGAAGGTGCAGCGCATTGCCGTATTTCTGCCTGAATCAGGGCCGCTGAGCAACGTCGCCGATACGCTGGAAAAAGCCCTGCGCACCCACCACGAGCTGTCCGGTGACGGCGCTACGCTGCGTTTTATTGACACCACGCAGCACTCGCTCAACGAGCTTTATCGCCGCGCTGGCGAAATGAACGCACAAATTGTGATTGGCCCGTTGTCTAAAGATCGGGTTACCCAGCTTGAACAGCGCCCGAGCGTGCCGCTGCCAACGCTTGCGCTCAACTACGGCGAAAACGATTACAATCAGGCCAAACGCCTTTTCCAGTATGGCCTATCAGCGGAAGACGAGGCACGTCAGGCAGCCAAGCGTGCCTGGCAGGATAACCATCGGCAAATGGCGCTGATGGTACCGGACAACCCCTGGGGGCAGCGCGTAGGCGAAGCCTTTGCGCAAACGCTGCAACAGCAAGGCGGTGACATCACCAACGCCGTGCGCTATAGCCCCAACGGCAGCGCATCAAGCGCCGTTAAACGCGCGCTTAGCGTCACCGGCGAGCGTGCGCGACTGGGCAACATCGACGCGCTGTTCCTGCTTGCAGTGCCCGAATATGCTCGTCAGGTACCGCCGCTTTTGGACTATTATTACGCTTCCAGCCTGCCCGTTTATGCCACGTCCCACTTGAACGAAGGGCTCAGCCAGCCGCGTCTGGACAAGGATCTTGACGGCATCAGCTTTGTCGACATTCCCTGGCAGATTCCTGATGCCGCCGTGGGTGGCGAAGAAGCGCTCCCGTTTTACTCAAGCTACAAAGCGCTGCGCGAAGAAGCCGACCCCTCCATGTTCAGACTGATGGCCATGGGCGTTGACGCCTACGAAGCCGGCATCAGACTGGCCGACATTGCCTCCCTTCAGGATTTACAGGGCGCTACGGGCCGGCTTTACCTGACCGCTGACGGGCGCATCTACCGCGACCTGCCCTGGGCGCAGTTCCAAGGTGGCGTGCCGGGCGCTATCCTCTCTCCCAACCGGTCAGGCGATGAGTAATCCGCGCACTGCCCGGGCACGTGGAGCAGCCATCGAGCGCGTCGCCGCTCGATGGCTTGAACAGCAGGGGCTAACGCTTTTGGGACGTAACCAGCATGCCAAAGGCGGCGAGCTGGATCTGGTCATGCAGGACGGTGAGACCCTGGTGTTTGTCGAGGTCAAACACCGCGAAACAACGCGCTACGGCCATCCGCTGGAAACCGTTACCGCACAAAAGCAGCGCCGCCTGGTACATGCCGCACGCGTTTATCTGGCCCGACAGCAGCTTTCCTGCCCCTGCCGCTTTGATATTCTTGCCGCCATCGGCACGCCCCCGGCGCTCACCTTTGAATGGGTCAAAGCCGCCTTTGACGCCTTTTGATCCATTAAAGAGACTACGCAAACAGGACGCCCAATGGATTTCCAAACTCGTATACTCGATCACTTTAATGCCAGCATCGACACCAAAACCTACGCCAGTGAAGTGCTGCCGCCCTTCATCGAGGTAGCCAGTCAGATGATGGTGCAAAGCCTGGTTAACGAGGGCAAGATACTTGCCTGCGGCAACGGTGGAAGCGCCGGCGACAGCCAGCACTTTTCATCCGAGTTGTTAAACCGTTTTGAGCGCGAGCGCCCAAGCCTTCCGGCGCTGGCGCTGACCACGGACACCTCAACGCTCACTTCCATCGCCAACGACTACAGTTATAACGAAGTGTTCTCCAAGCAGATTCGTGCGCTGGGACAGCCCGGCGACGTATTGCTGGCCATTTCGACCAGCGGCAATTCGGGCAACGTCGTGCAGGCGATTCAGGCCGCGCACGACCGCGAGATGACCGTGGTTGCCCTCACCGGACGCGACGGCGGCGACATGGCCTCGCTACTGGGACAGGATGACTGCGAAATACGCGTGCCGGCAACGTCTACCGCGCGCATACAGGAAGTGCACCTGCTGGTCATTCACTGCCTGTGCGACCTGATCGATGAACAACTGTTCGGCGGTGCCGGCTAACGCACGTCGCGGTATCATTAACGCCTTTCACTCAACCTTTGGAGCCATGCCTATGTTAACCACGTTTTTCGCCACGTTACGCGCGCGCACTGCATCCCGCGTCTGCGTCGTCGCCCTGCTGATGGGCGGCCTGCTGCTCCTTGGCGGTTGCGCCACCAACTCGGCCACTAACCAGGCGCATTACGGCCAGCGCACCAACGATGTACAGGCCATCGATGCCACCATCGAAGATCAAGTTAATAAAGCGCTGAAACATGCCGATGCCCGACTGGGCGATGCGCGCATTCGCTCCCATAGCTATAACGGCGCGGTGCTGCTGGTGGGTCAGGTACCAAGCGAAGAGCTGCGCGACAAGGCAGGTCAGGTTGTCGAGCGCCTACGCGGCGTCGACATCGTACACAATGAGCTTGACGTAGCAGCACTCCTGCCCGCCAGGCAGCGTTTAACCGACACTTGGCTAACCACCAATGTAGTAAGCCAGCTTGCCACCAACGACCATATTGATTCTTTTAAACTCAAGGTCACCACAGAAAATGCTAGCGTTTATCTGATGGGAATTGTCTCGCGCCAGGAGGCCGAGCGCATCGTGGCCGTCGTCTCCAGCGTGGCAGGCGTGCAGCGCATCGTGAAAGTATTTGAGTATCTCGATGACGCTCAGAACTAGGCGTTTAAAGCCCTCGATAAAAAAACGCCTCGGCAATAATATGCCGAGGCGTTTTTCATGGCGGTGCGACCGCAGGCTTCCCGCTCTACTTGATCACGCGCAACGTGGGTTTCTTGTTGGGCTTGCCCTTCGGCTTATTGCCGGCGTCAGGCGTATCGGAGGGCTTCTCCCCGCCTTTGTCGGATTCAGCACCAGAATTGGCGTCCTCGCTTGTATCCGAGACGGACGACAGCGCAGGTCTTGCCGGTGCACCTTCGCTTTGCGGCGTGGCGCTTTCGCCTTGCTCGCCCGAGGCATCCTGCTCATCCGGCGCTGCTGTCAGGTCAGGCTCCTGACCAAAGACCATGCCGGCGCCGTTTTCACTCGCGTAGACGGCAAGCAGCGCTTCGATGGGAATCATGATCTGCATCGGTTGGCCGCCAAAACGCGCGCTGAAACCGATGGCCTGATTTTCCATAAAGAAATCACGCACCGCGGTTGGCGATGCGTTCAGCACGATCTGGCCGTTTCGTACGGATTCACGCGGTACTTCAACGCCTGGCTGCGTGGCATCAACCACCAGATAGGGCGTCAAATCATTGTCCAGCAGCCATTCATACAGGGCTCTGGCAAGATAAGGGCGGCTGGAACGCGTCATTGTCGCTCTCCTTTCGCTGCGTTGTGAGGCGAAACTGTAGGCATCGCGCGGGCCAATTAGATGCGCATTTCTTTTTCGCGTTCGTTCAGCGCAGCCTTGAAGGCATCGCGCTCAAAAACACGCGACATGTAGCTGATCAGCGGCTGCACCTGCTTTTCAGGCAACTCGATATTGAGTTCGGGCAGGCGCCACAAAATCGGCGCCAGACAGCAGTCAACCAGCGTGAATTCATCGCTCATGAAAAATGGCATATCTTCAAAGATAGGTGAAATACCTACCAAGCTTTCACGCAGCTCTTTACGCGCCTTGTCCGCTTCTTTTTTACTTCCGGTACGAATCTGATCGACCTTCGGGCACCACTCGTGTTCAATACGATGCATCCACAAACGGCTTTGCGCCCGCGCCACAGGGTATACCGGTAGCAAAGGAGGATGCGGAAAGCGCTCGTCAAGGTACTCCATCATGACCTTGGACTCATAGAGCACAAGATCACGGTCCAGCAGCGTAGGCACACTGTTGTACGGATTAAGCTCGGCAAGCTCCTCCGGCACCTTTTCGTCATTCACCTCCACGATGTCGACCGCGACGCCCTTCTCGGCGAGCACGATACGCACGCGATGACTAAAGTGGTCATCAGCTCCGGAATAAAAAATCATCGACGACCGTTTGGCCACAACACCCATGTAGCAATCCTCACATCAAGTCAATAGGGGATAATACCATGCTAAGCCAGCCTCTGGGGAAAGCGCGCGCAAACTTAACCCGACCCAGAGACGCAAAGGGCGCACGACAGTCGTCGTGCGCCCTTTTATGCCTTTAGCACGCCTTAGTGGATATCACGCCAATATTCCCGCTTGAGGAAGTAGCAGATAATACCCAAAAGGAAAATAAAGGTCAGCACTTTAGGCGCCAACGCCTGAGCCTTGAGCTTGGACGGCTCGCCCACATAGGCCAGGAAGTTCGTCAGATCATAAACCGCCTGCTTGAACTCATCAGGCTCCATCTCGCCCGGCTGCGTCACCCTGAGTATGTCGCAGGACTGGTATTTGCCGGTCAGCGGGTCCGGTGACTGCCCCTCAATGTGGCGATCAGTCGCAGCACAGACCTTTTCCTGCACGCCCTGCAGAGACTCCAGCACGTTGGGCATCGCCACCAGATCAAACACCTCATTGTTGACGCCGGTCGAGCTGCTCGGGTCCTGGTAGAAACTCAGCAGGTAGGAATAGATCCAGTCCGGGCCGCGCAGGCGCGCTTCAAGCGTCAGATCCGGCGGCGCGGCACCAAACCAATTCGCCGCGTCATCGCTTTGCATGGCAATGTGCATCTGGTCGTTAAAACCCAAATCCGGCGAGAAGATCAGGTTGTCTTCCACGAGATCCCGGGGCATGTCCAGGTCGCTTGCCGCGCGGGAAAAGCGCTGGTACTCAAGCGAGTGGCAGCCCATGCAGTAGTTGACGTAAAGCTTCATGCCGTTTTGCAGCGACGCTTGGTCATGCAAATCCGGCTCCATCGAGTACGGTAGACTTCCACCGCCGGCAGCCATCGCCGTTACCGGCAATAGCGCGAAGAGCAGTGCAAACAGTTGCTTTTTCATTAGCCAGTCACCCTTTCCGGAACGGGTTTAGTCTTCTCCAGCTTGGTGTACAGCGGCATCAATACAAAGAAGGCAAAGTAGATGACGGTACATACTTGGGCGAGAGCGGTCCGTCCTGCGCTCACTGGCAGCACGCCGAGCACACCCAGGATCACAAAGCTGATGGCAAACAGCGCCAGCATGACTTTAGACATCCAGCCCTTGTAGCGGATGGAGTTTACCGGACTGCGATCGAGCCACGGCAGCACAAAGAGTACGGCAATGGCACCGCCCATAAAGATCACGCCGAGGAACTTCGCTTCCAGCCCGAAGACCGAAAAGGTAATCGCCCGCAAGATCGCGTAAAACGGCGTGAAGTACCAGACCGGCGCGATGTGATCAGGCGTTTTCAACGGGTTGGCAGGCTCAAAGTTCGGCTTCTCAATGAAGTAGCCGCCACCTTCGGGAAAGTAGAAAATCACTACGCAGAAAACAAACAGGAAAACCGCAACCCCGACCAGATCCTTGACCGTGTAGTAAGGATGGAAGGGAATGCCGTCAAGCGGCTTACCGGTCTCGTCTTTCTTCTGCTTGATATCGATGCCGTCAGGGTTATTCGAACCCACTTCGTGCAGCGCGATAACGTGCAGCACCACCAGCGCCAGAATCACGATGGGCAGCGCCACCACGTGCAACGCAAAGAAGCGGTTCAGCGTAATACCAGAAATCAGGAAATCGCCGCGCACCCACTGCGCCAGATCAGGCCCGATAGAAGGAATGGCGGAGAACAGCGAAATGATGACCTGCGCGCCCCAATAGGACATTTGCCCCCAAGGCAGCAGGTAGCCCATGAAGGCTTCGGCCATCAGCGCCAGGTAGATGGTCATGCCGAAAATCCACACCAGCTCACGGGGCGCCCGGTAGGAGCCGTAAAGCAGACCGCGGAACATGTGCAGATACACCACCACAAAAAAGGCCGAAGCGCCTGTGGTGTGCATATAGCGTATCAACCAGCCCCACTCAACATCGCGCATGATGTATTCAACCGAGGCAAACGCGCCTTCAGCCGTGGGGTTGAAGCTCATGGTCAACCAAACGCCGGTCAGAATCTGGTTGACCAGCACCAGCAGTGCCAATGAGCCAAAGAAATACCAGAAGTTGAAATTCTTGGGTGCATAGTATTGTGACAGGTGTTCTTGCCACATCTTCGTTGCGGGAAAACGGTCATCGACCCAGCGCATGATACCGCGCTCCGCCTTGGCTTTGTGTGGATTACCCATTAGGCAGTCTCCTTATCCTCGCCGATAACGATGATCTCATCGCTCTCGAAGCGATAGGGCGGCACTTCCAGATTGGTCGGCGCGGGCACGTTTTTGAATACCCGGCCGGCCAAATCGAAGCGGGAACCATGACACGGGCAGAAAAAACCGCCCGGCCAGTTATCGGTGCCCACGTCTTCGGCATCGGGTTCCGGCTTGAACAGCGGCGAGCAGCCCAAATGCGTGCAAATGCCCACGATCACCCCGATTTCGGGCTTGATCGAGCGGAGCTCGCCGTCGATATACGCCGGCTGCTGCGGTACGCTCGAATCCGGGTCTGTCAAGCGATCAGCCCCTAGCGCTGTGGTGCGCTCGATCATTTCCGGCGTACGGTTGAGGATCCAGACCGGCTTGCCGCGCCATTCCACCGTCATCCGCTGGCCCGGCTCAAGCTTGGATATATCTGCTTGCACCGGGGCACCAGCCGCCCTCGCCCTGGCACTAGGCTGCCAAGAAGCCACAAAGGGGACCGCAACCCCGACCGCACCCACTGCCCCCACTACGGAGGTGGCACCGACGAGGAAACGGCGCCGGCCTTTGTTTACGCCGTTATCTGCCATTCCAGGTTTCTCCCTTTTACTCACCCTCACGCCGTAAACGTGCATATGACGGCGACGGATATAAATCATGCCTTATAATAAGAAAATACGGCGCTCCGCACAACAATAACCGCCTTTAACTACCGCCATAAGAACGCCAACAGATTATTGATATTCCAACAAAAAAAAGCCCAGGCCAAAGACCCGGGCGTTTTGCCGCATGCGTATTTATTAACGCTTGGAGAACTGCGGACGACGGCGTGCTTTACGCAGGCCGACTTTCTTACGCTCAACCTCACGGGCATCACGCGTAACGTAACCGGCTGCGCGCAGTGTCGGACGCAGATCTTCATTGTAGTCCATCAGCGCACGGGTAATACCGTGACGAATGGCGCCGGCCTGAGCCGAGCCGCCGCCGCCTGCAACGGTGACGTACACGTCAAACTGGGTAAGCGTGTCGGTCAGCTCCAGCGGCTGGCGTACTACCATGCGGCCGGTTACGCGGCCGAAGTACTTATCCAGCTCAAATTTATTGACCACAATGTTACCGGAACCCGGCTTGAGAAAAACGCGGGCGGTGGAAGTCTTGCGGCGCCCGGTACCGTAATACTGCTGTGTCATGGCGAAGAATTCCTTAGATGTTCAGTTCAAGCGGCTGCTGGGCAGAGTGTGGGTGCTCGGCGCCGGCGTATACCTTAAGCTTGGTATACATGGCACGGCCAAGCGGCCCTTTCGGCAGCATACCTTTAACGGCAGACTCGATGACGCGCTCCGGCGCGTAACTAATCATCTTGTCGAAGGTCATGGAGCGCAAGCCACCCGGATATCCCGTGTGGCGATAATAAGTTTTGGCTTTTGCCTTGTTGCCGGTCACCTGCACTTTCTCGGCGTTGACTACAACAATGTAGTCGCCGGTATCAACGTGCGGCGTGAACTCGGGCTTATGCTTGCCGCGCAGACGGCGAGCAATTTCGGTCGCCAGACGACCGAGCGTTTTGTCAGTCGCGTCGACAACATACCAGTCGCGCTGGACGGACTGCGGCTTAGCACTGAACGTCTTCATGGATGAAATCACCAGATAAAGTGTATTGGGTGCATCGTTGCGCCACAAAAGGCGCGCACCATCCCTATTTTTTTTGGTTGTCGCCAGAAATTCACGACGACAACATCAAGCGGGGCGGATTCTACCTTAACTTGCCGATGAAGTTAAGCGCGCCCGCCATTTTTCTTACTCCATGCCTAAGGCCGATGAGCCCGGGCAAGATAGTCCCGCGACTGCATTTCCTCAAGCCTTGAAAACGTACGCTGAAACTCAAAGCTTAGCCGACCCCCGGTATAAAGCGAGGTAACGGGCACTTCAACCGACAGCAGCAGATTAACGCCACGGTCGTAGAACTCGTCCACCATATTGATAAAGCGCCGCGCCCGGGCGTCAGTTCGTGTACCCATCTGCATGACATTGGAGACTAACACGGTATGAAAATGCCGCGCGATCTCAATGTAGTCATTCTGACTGCGCGGCCCGTTACACAGCTCGTCAAACTCGAACCACACCACCGCATCGCTCAGGCGCCGCGCGGTCAGGGTGCGGCGGTTGACCTCAAGCGCTGCCTCAGCCTCCCCCGCTTCGCCGGCTAGCGCCCCAAAACTTTTTTCAAGCGCCCGCTCTGCTGCCTCATCCAGAGGCGCATGAAAAATAGCGGCGCGTGACAGTGTCCGCAGCCGATAGTCGACGCCGCTGTCGAGATGCATTACATCACAGTACTGCTTGAGCAGTGCAATGGCCGGCAAAAAGAGCGCCCGCTGTAGCCCGTTTTTATACAGGTCGTCAGGTACGGTGTTTGACGTGGTCACCAGCACCACTCCGTGCCCAAACAGCGCCTTGAGCAGATTGGCAAGGATCATGGCATCAGCGATGTCCTCGACGAAAAACTCGTCAAAACAGATGACCCGTGCCTCGCGGGCCAGATCAGCGGCAATCAGCGACAGCGGATTTTTTTCCCCCTTATAGCGGCCAAGCTCCGCGTGCACGTGCTGCATAAAGCGATGAAAGTGCGTGCGCTGCTTGTCGGCAAACGGCAGAGAGGCAAAAAACGCGTTCATCAGATAGGTCTTGCCGCGCCCCACGCCGCCCCATAAATACACGCCCTGAATACTCGGCACTGCGGGTTCAGAAGAGTCAGGGCAGCTTTTCCACAGCCGGTACAGCCGGCGTGACAAGCGTTTGGGCGAGTGGGCGGGTAACGCCGGCGGCTCGGCTAAAAGCACCTCATATAGCCGCTGCAGACGCTCTACCGCGGCTTTTTGCGCGACATCATAGGCCAGCACGCCGCTGTCCAGATCGGCCTGGTAGCGGGCCAGCGGCGCCAAGGGCATTGCCTGCTCGCTGCTGGCGTTGGCCCGGTTGGCCACGCCCGCGCCTGATGCGCTGTTTGTCTCCATATGGCCTTCTCCCACTTGACTGGACGGCAAGATTATACTCGCCCCGCCGCGTTGACGCATGCCCCGCCAAGCGTCGTATAGTCGAATTGACCTGACTGACCCACAAGCGTCTATAATAGCGGCGAAAACAACCCGTACGGCCAGCGCCTGAGGGCACGGCGGCCAATGCCCCGACAGCAAGGGAGAAGTAAAGGTGGAAGAAGCCAGCCTTCAGTTAACGTTTGCGTTTATTGGCATCATTATCGGTGTAGTAATCGGCGCCTTTAGCTATCGCGTCTTGAGCAAGAGTCAGCGCCAGGTGTCGAACATCCGGCTCCAGCTGCTCGAAAGCGAGCGTCAGGTCGCCGAGCTCAAGGCCGACATGAGCAGTCACCTGGTGGATACGCACCGCCAGGTACGCGAGACTCGCGCTGCACTTGACCAGCTCGAACAGCGCCTCAAGCAGGAGGCGAGCCAGTGGGCAGCAGGAGGCAACACGCTGATCGCCCATGAGACCGACCCGCTACAGACCGCAGCACAAGAGCCTCTTGCCGACGAGTCAGGTGCCTCAGAAAACCATCCGCCCAGAGATTATGCGGATGGCCAGGGCGGCACCCTCTCCGAGGATTTCGGTCTCAAGGCAACGGCCGATGACGAAGAGGCCCAAGCGCCTCAGCCGCCGCGCTACTGAATAGGCAACCCCCGCCGCCCTTAGGCGGGGTTGTCGATATCGACAAAGCGGTGCGTTATGCCGTACTGCGCCGCCAGCCACTCGCCCAGCGCCTGCACACCATAGCGCTCGGTGGCATGGTGGCCAGCGGCCAGATAGTGAATGCCCAACTCACGGGCCAGATGCGTAGTGCGCTCGGAGATTTCGCCCGACACGAACGCCTGCGCGCCGCCTTCATGGGCTGCGGTAATCATGTCCTGTGCGCCGCCGGTGCACCAGGCAATACGTTCGATATCCCCGACGCCTTGTGCTTTGATCACCATGGGCTCACGCTCAAGTGTTTTGGCAAGCTCGCCGGCCAGCGCTTCGATGCTTAGCGGCGCGGCCGTTTTCCCCTGCCATAAAAGCCCTTCGCCCAGCTCACCGTCCAAGCAGATTTCCACACGCCAGCCCAGGCGCTTGGCCAGCTGGGCGTTATTGCCCAGTTCAACGTGGGCGTCCAACGGCAGGTGGTAGGCCAACAGGTTGATATCATTGTTCAGCAGCGTCTTGATACGCCGCTGTTTCATACCCGTTAAGGCCACAGGCTCGTTTTTCCAGAAATAGCCGTGGTGCACCAGCACCAGATCGGCTTGCCAAGCCGCGGCTTCGTCCAGCAATGCCTGACAGGCCGTCACGCCACTGAGCACTCGTGTCACCTGCGGGCGCCCTTCTACCTGCAAACCATTGACGGTGAAATCCTTGAACCGCTGCGCGCCAAGGCGCTGCTCGCACGCCGCCACCAGCGTATCCCGATGAAGCATACTACCCCCTTAAAAGATTGCCGTGCCCGTTAAGCTACCGGCATGGAAAGTGTTACCATGCGCCCTACTATAACGTCGGTGCCACGCAAGCATAAAGTCGCTGTCATACAGGCGTGAACCCTCGCCACGAGGTGTTTTCTCCGGCTTGGCCGTCACCGTCATGCACAGGAACGTCCTCACGCAGGGAATGCACTTCATTCAAAGGAACGTACCGATGCAGCGCTTCGTGTTGCCCTACTTCTGGCCCGTCATCATCGGCGTAATACTGGCGGCGTTGCTGCTGCTGGCGTTTCCCGAGCGCCTGCCTAATCCCTTTGCCGAAGAACCGCCGCCGTTAAGCGTCAGCGGCACCGCGTTTACACCGCTCACCAAGCCTGACACCCAACGCACCGCGCCCAAGGTACAAAAAGCCGCGCCGCTTGCCCGTAGCCAGGGGCCTGCCAGCTATGCCAGCGCGGTACAGCAAGCCGCGCCGGCGGTGGTTAACGTTTACTCCTCGCGCGTTGTCGAGCGCGACCAGCACCCGCTGATGTCAGACCCGTTCTTCCAGCAGTTTTTCAACGACGATGACGCCACCAGCCAGCAGCGCATGCTGTCGAGTCTGGGCTCGGGCGTTATCGTCAGCCAAGATGGCTACGTGCTGACCAACCACCACGTCATCAAGGGCGCCGACCAAATTCAGGTCGCGCTGCGCGACGGCCGCGAGACGCTGGCGACCGTTATCGGCACCGACCCGGAAAGCGATCTTGCCGTGCTGCGCATTCTGCTGGACAACCTACCGAGCATCAAGCTAAGCGATTCGACAGACGTGGCCGTGGGCGACGTGGCGCTTGCCATCGGCAACCCCTTTGGCGTGGGCCAGACAGTCACCATGGGCATTATCAGCGCGACCGGCCGCAGCCACTTGGGGCTTAACGCCTACGAGGATTTCATTCAGACCGATGCCGCAATCAACCCCGGCAACTCTGGCGGCGCCCTGATCAACCCCGACGGCGCGCTAGTGGGCATCAACACGGCGATTTTTTCGCGCTCGGGCGGCTCCCAGGGCATCGGCTTTGCCATTCCGGCTAACCTGGCACACGGCATTCTCGATGAGCTGGTTACCCAAGGACGCGTGATTCGCGGCTGGCTGGGCATCGAGGCGCAGGAACTTTCCCGGGAGCTAGCAGCGTCTTTCGGGCTGCGCACGCCTCAGGGAATGATCGTTGCGGGCGTGGTCAAGGGCGGCCCGGCCGCGAGCGCCGGGCTGCAACCCGGCGATGTACTGCTGGCCCTTGGCGGCAAGCCGATACTCGACGCCCGCACCACCATGAGCGACATCGCCGAGCTTACGCCCGGAGATACGATACCGCTCACCATCGTGCGCAGCGGTGAAAAGAAGCGCGTCGAGCTGACCGTCGGCGAACGCCCAGCGCCTACCCAGCCGGGCCAGCAACAGCAGGATCGCCAGCCGCAGGATTCTCAGCAACAGAAACAAACATCGCGCCAGACATCGATCCGCTAGCGGCGCAGACGATACTATCTCTTCAGACGATACTCGGCCGAGCGCGCATGAGCGGTCAGCGACTCACCCCGCGCCAGCACCGAGGCAATGCCGCCAAGCGCGTGAGCACCTTCTGCCGAGCAGTGGATCAGCGAAGAGCGTTTCTGGAAGTCGTATACGCCAAGCGGCGAGGAAAAGCGCGCGGTGCCCGATGTCGGCAGCACGTGGTTGGGGCCGGCGCAGTAGTCGCCCAGCGCCTCGGCGGTATAGCGCCCCATGAAAATCGCCCCGGCGTGGCGGATACCATCCAGCCAGCGCTCGGGCTCGGCCACCGATAGCTCCAGGTGCTCCGGCGCAATACGGTTGATCAGCGTCACGGCTTCCTGCTCGTTCTCACAGTGAATCAGCGCGCCACGCGCGCCAAGCGAGGCGCGCACGATATCCGCGCGCTCAAGGGTGGGTAACAATCGCTCGATCGACGCCTCCACCGCGGCGAGGTGCTCAGCGTCCCAGCTGACCAGAATCGCTTGGGCATCCTCATCGTGCTCAGCCTGGGCGAACAGGTCCATGGCCAGCCAGTCGGGGTCGGTCTTGCCGTCGGCCACAATCAGGATTTCCGACGGACCGGCAATCATGTCGATGCCGACCTGCCCAAAAACCGCTCGCTTGGCGGTGGCCACGTAAATATTGCCCGGCCCGACGATTTTATCCACCCGCGGCACGGTTTCGGTGCCGTAAGCAAGCGCGGCGATGGCCTGGGCGCCGCCAATAGTGAACACGTAATCCACCCGGGCAAGGTGCGCCGCCGCCAGCACCAGCTCGTTGAGCACGCCGTCGGGCGTCGGTACCACCATGACGATTTCTCTGACGCCGGCCACGTGCGCGGGAATCGCGTTCATCAGTACTGAAGACGGATACGCCGCCTTGCCCCCGGGAACGTAGATGCCGGCGCGGTCAAGCGGCGATACCTGCTGGCCAAGCACGGTGCCGTCGGCCTCGGTATACTGCCACGACTCGGGCTTTTGATGCTCATGGTAGCGGCGAATCCGCTCGGCGGCGGCGGTCAGCGCATCGCGCTGCCCGCCGGGCAGGCCGTTATACGCCTGCTCAAGGCGTGCCGGCGTTAACGTCAGCTCCTGCATCGTACTCACTGACAGATGATCAAAGCGGTTGGTTGCTTCAATCACGGCCGCATCACCGCGGGTTTTAACGCCTTCCAGAATCTCGGCCACGCGCGTCTGCACCGCCTGATCCGACACCCCTGCCCAATCAAGCAAAGCGTCCAGACGCTGATCGAAAGTGTCGTCTCGGGTTGATAGCCGGGCAATGCCCGCTGCGCTAGCCGTCGCGTTCATAAGTGACCTCGTGTAAAAAAGCAGGCGGAAAAACGGCAAAAAGCCGCATTCAGGCGTGCGCCTCATCGGCGAACCGGCGCTTGTCGACGGCAGCTTCCAGGCGCTCGATGAGCGGCTTGATCTGCGCGTGCTTCATGGTCATCGACGCCTTATTGACCACCAGCCGCGTGCTGATGTGATCAATCAGTTCGCGCGGCTCCATACCGTTGGCGCGCAGGGTGTTGCCGGTATCCACGATATCGATGATTTCATCGGCCAGGTTCATGATCGGCGCAAGTTCCATGGCGCCGTAAAGCTTGATCACCTCGGCCTGAATACCCTGCGCGGCGTAGTAACGCCGCGCCACGTTGACAAACTTGGTGGCCACCCGGCGCCGGGCACGGCCGGGCGACTCGTCCCGCGCCCCCGCCGTCATCAGCCGGCAGCGGGCAATTTGCAGGTCAAGCGGCTCGTAAAGGCTGTCGGCGCCGTGCTCGAGCAGCACGTCCTTGCCGGCAATGCCCATATCGGCCGCACCCAGTTGCACGTAGGTGGGCACATCGGTGGCCCGAATCACCACCAGTTTGACGTCCGCCAGATTGGTATCAAACAGCAGCTTGCGGCTTTTACTCAGGTCTTCTGCCGGGGTAATCCCCGCATCGGCCAGAAGCGGCAGGGTTTCATCCAGTATGCGCCCTTTAGAAAGCGCTAAAATCAGTTGCTTACTCATGGTTGTCGCCCATCGTTATCGCATGGTTCGTCCGACAAAAAGCTGTCCGGGGTACGCCGTAGGCGAGAGTGCGGCTTAGCCCGGAATACGGCGAATACGCGCGCCCAGCTGCTGCAGTTTTTCCTCGATACACTCATAGCCGCGATCAATGTGGTAGATACGGTCCACCAGGGTTTCGCCCTCGGCCATCATCGCCGCAATCACCAGCGACGCCGAGGCGCGCAGGTCGGTCGCCATCACCGGCGCACCGGACAACGATTCCACGCCGTTAATCAGCGCCGTATTGCCCTCAAGGGCGATATCTGCGCCCATGCGGTTGAGCTCCTGCACGTGCATGAAACGATTTTCAAAAATCGTTTCAACCACGCGCGAATTACCTTCCGCTACCGCGTTCATGGCCACAAACTGCGCCTGCATGTCGGTTGGAAAGGCCGGATACGGCGCGGTGCGCACGTTGACCGCTCGCGGGCGCTTGCCGTGCATATCGAGGTTGATCCAGTCGTCCTCGGCGGTAATCTCGGCGCCGGCTTCTTCAAGCTTGGTAAGCACCGCCTCGAGGATATCCGCACGGGTGCGGGTGACTTTCACCTGACCGCCGGTCATCGCCGCCGCTACCAGAAAGGTGCCGGTTTCAATGCGGTCGGGCATGACGTCGTGATGGCAACCGTGCAGCCGCTCGACGCCCTCGATGACGATGATATCGGTGCCCTGCCCGCTGATATTGGCGCCCATCTTAATCAGGCACTCGGCCAGGTCGATCACTTCCGGCTCGCGAGCGGCGTTCTCCAGCACCGTGGTGCCATCGGCCAGCGTCGCGGCCATCAGCAGGTTTTCGGTACCGGTCACGGTGACGGTATCAAAAAATATCGTTGCGCCGCGCAAACGCCCGTCCACCCGGGCGCGAATGTAGCCGTTTTCCACGCGAATCTCCGCGCCCATCGCTTCCAGGCCGCGGATATGCAGATCCACCGGGCGCGAGCCAATGGCGCAGCCGCCGGGCAGCGACACGTCAGCGTGGCCGAAATGAGCCAACAGCGGCCCCAGCACCAGAATCGAGGCGCGCATCTTTTTCACCAGCTCATAGGGCGCATAGCAGCGCTTTACCTGCGAGCCGTCCAGCTGAATGCTGAGCTTCTCGCCCATCACGGGCTCCACGCCCATGCTGCCCAACAGCTCCAGGGTTGTGGTGATGTCCTGCAGATGCGGCAAGTTGCCGATTACCACCGGGCCGTCAGCCAACAAGCTGGAACACAGAATGGGCAGCGCGGCGTTTTTCGCACCGCTCGCCCAGACCTCGCCTTCTACCGAACCGTTGCCGGTAATGATCAATTTATCCATGCGCTTAGCGTTACCCCACGTTTTCCGGCGCGCTTTCCCACTGCGTCGGCGTGTAGGTTTTGATGCTGATGGCGTGCAGCGCGCCCGAGGCGATCTCGTCGCTTAGCGCACCATAAACCAGCTGCTGGCGCTTGACCGGTGTTAGCCCCGCAAACGCGTCGCCCACGGCGACCACCTGAAAATTACAGCCTTCGCCTTGAATATAAAACGCATAGCCGTCTAAACGCGACTCGAGCAGCGCTTTTACCTCACTGGGTTGCATGAGTGGAAAACTCCTTTGAAACCGTCGGGAAAAAGAAAACAGCGGGCATGATAAAGAAAAGCCGGCGCTTTGGCGATTGACCGCATCAAACCGGCTTATCAGGCCAGGCTGTCAATGGGATTATCAAACAGTGCATCAAGTTCGGCTAGGCGGGCCAAGCGGCTCAGCGGTTCAGACAGCAAAATTTGCTCAACCGTGATGTGGCGCGCGCGGCATGCGCGCAGCCATTGCAACAGGACGCTGATGGCCGCACTGCTGGCCCGGTCCACGCCGCGAAAATCCAGCGTGAGCGCGGCGCCTCCGGAGCGTTCCAGCCAATGCTCACCGGCGTCGGCAAGCCCCGCCGCGGCACTTTCACCGAGGTTGCCGCTGACCTCAAGCGTATTTCCTTGCGCGGTTAGCGCCACGCCTTGGCGGGAAAACAGCGCTGTCACTCGCTGCCACCCTCTTCCAGCTCGTCAACGCCGACATCCGGCGACCAGTTCTGTATGACCGCATCGTAATCGCGGTTGTTGTCACGCATGGACTGATCAAACTGGTTGCGAAACGTCAGCCCCAGATTAATACCATTGACGATCACGTTGACTACCCGCCACTCGTCGTCAGACTGCCGCAGGCTATAGCTTACCGGGTAAGCATCGCCGTTGTTGGCGACGATTTCCATTTCCACGCTGGTCTGGTCTTCGTAGCGCTGGGGGCGCTGATCGTCGATCACGCGCAGCTCGTCGTAATCAAAGGTGACCAGTCCGCGGGTATAGGTATCGATCAGCGTCTGGCGAAATACATCGGCAAAGCGGCGGCGCTGCTCGGGGGTGGCATTGCGGAAGTATTTTCCCATCACGCTGGCGCCGATATAGCGAAAATCGGCGACCTCGTCGAGGCTCTCGTCGACCAGCTTCTTAAGCTCGTTAACGTTCTTGGCGTAGTAGTCCTCGCGGGCGTCAAGGTCCGCCATGAATCCGGTAATGTTGTCCCGGATCAGCGCCTCGGGCGTTTGTTCCTGGGCGTATAGCGGCGCGCTCAGCGCCACGGAAGCGGCGAGAATGCCGCTGCTTAGCCAGTGTTTGATGTTCATGGCGTCTCCTCGTTGTAGTGCGTCAGGGCCGGTACAGCACGGGCCGACGGGTAGCTTAAGCGTCGGGCCCGTTACCCTCTCCGTTACTTTCCCCGTTACTATCCCCGTTACTTTTTTAGTCTTTGACCATGCTCGATACGAACTGCTGTATCAGCTCTTCAAGCACCAGCGCCGACTGGGTATCACGAATGGTATCACCATCCTCCAGCATCTCCGGATCGCCGCCAACGCTCAGGCCCACGTACTGTTCCCCGAGCAGCCCAGACGTCAGAATTGCAGCGGTGGTATCGCGGGAAAGCTGGTCTTCAAGATCGCTCTCCAGACGCATCTTTACCCGGGCTTCAAACCACTGCGTATCCAGCTCAATGGACTCTACCCGACCCACGGTCACACCGGCCATGGTGACGCGGGCACGCGGCTTCAGGCTGCCGATATCAGAAAAATTGGCCTCCAGATGAAACATTTCTGAAGGCGCATTCAGCGTCAGGCCGCTGACGCGGAGGCCAAGAAAAACCAGCCCCAGAATGCCGGCGAGGACAAACAGCCCCACCCCGAACTCTACGGTTTTACTGCGTTGCATGCACCTGCTCCCGCGTTTATAAGCCGCCGAACATGACGGCGGTTAGCACAAAATCCAATCCCAGAACCGCCAGCGAGGAATACACCACGGTTCGCGTTGTAGCGCGGGAAATACCCTCCGACGTGGGGATTAAATCGTAGCCCTGAAAGACCGCAATCCAGGTGACGACCAGCGCAAACACCAGGCTTTTGATCACACCGTTACCCACGTCGGCGAAAAATGCCACGCTGGACTGCATGTTGCTCCAGTAGGAGCCCTCGGAAACGCCCAGCCACTGCACGCCGACCAGATAGCCGCCCCAGATACCCACCACGCTGAACCCGA
>Ga0307967_1000075_pt1 | contig 65450 bp, 62 predicted proteins | sample OrgLakmetagen648_FD_201828 | JGI IMG/M metagenome (GOLD analysis project Ga0307967, IMG submission 201828) | Saline water microbial communities from Organic Lake, Antarctica - #648 | ecosystem: Environmental > Aquatic > Non-marine Saline and Alkaline > Saline | place: Antarctica: Organic Lake... | reverse complement strand
CAAAAATTTTTATTCCAAAACGGAACAATCACCCCAGTTTATGAACTGGAAAGCAAGGATGAAAAAAAAACCCAAAAACGCTTGCTTCAGCTTTTCAGGCTTATTTTAAGCAAAAAACCGGAAGCGGGCTTAAAGGGGTTTAGGTTTCATTCAAAACTGGATTTTCCCAGAAACTGGGGTTTAGGATCTTCTTCGACATTAATTCAAAATTTATCAAATTGGACGGGCGTTGATCCTTATTTTTTATTGGAAGAAAGTTTTGGCGGAAGCGGTTATGACATTGCTTGTGCCAATGCAAAGAAGCCCATTTTTTTTCAGAGAAAAGGGGAAATCAATGTTGAAAAAACCAATTTCAACCCGGCCTTTGCAGATTTACTTTTTTTTGTGCACCTCAACCAAAAGCAAAATTCACGCGAAGCCATCAAAAATTACCGCAAGCAAAACCCGGATTCTAAAACCCAGGCCATCACCGAAATTTCAGAAATTTCTGAAAAATTGACTTTATGCAAAGATCTTGCGGAATTCGAAAACCTGCTCGACCGGCACGAAGCGATCCTTGCAAAAATTTTAAATCAAACCCCGGTCAAAGAAAGATTATTCCCTGATTTCTTGGGAAGCGTCAAAAGTTTAGGTGCCTGGGGTGGCGATTTTGTGCTCGCCACGGGAAATAATAAAGGTTATTTTCAGGCAAGAGGCTATGACACAGTTTTGGGTTTTGAAGAATTATTTGGGTTTTGAAGAATTCCTTTTAAGACTCAAAACCTCTGTTTTCCATTACTTTAAATTCATAAGTTTGGATTTGGCTCAAAAGTAATTTAAGGTTTTTATACAATTTAGACTTAAAAATTCCCCAAAATTTAGTAAACTTGGCGTGCTAAAAATTTCAAAGAATCTATGTGCTTAAAAAAGACGTCAATTGCAGTGCTTTTAATATGCCTTTCGGCCAATGTTTTTGCCCAAAAGAAAAATATTTCACTCAAGGAAATCTGGGGTGGCGAATTCAGCCAAGAGCGCTTGAGGTCGCTGCGTTCCCTAAAAAATGGGGAAGAATATGCCGTGCTTGAATATGACCGGCCGGCAAAAGCTATGAAAGTGAATGTTTACAGTTATAAATCTGGTGAACAAACAAAAACACTTTTGGACTCAAGGGAAATAGAGGGGATTCAGGGTTTTCGCAGTTATGAGCTCAGTAAAGATGAAAACAAGGTCATCCTCGCTACAAACATTGAATCCATTTACCGCCGTTCGACACGTGGAATGTATTATGTCTATAATATGGAAACCGAAAAATTGACACCAGTGGCCGATAAAATGGTCAAAGAACCTTCTTTTTCGCCAGACGGGTCAAAAGTGGCTTACGTTTATAAAAATAATATTTACTACAAAAACCTGAGTTCGGGAAAAACCACCCAAGTCACGACCGATGGAAAAATGAATGCCATCATCAACGGGACCACCGATTGGGTTTATGAGGAGGAATTTGCTTTTGTGCAAGCTTATCAGTGGAACAAAACCGGGAATAAAATTGCTTATTTACGCTTTGACGAGCGCCAAGTGCCTGAGTTTTCAATGGATCTTTATGGTCACTATGGCGACCACCTTTACCCCAAGCAAAAAGTTTTTAAATATCCCAAAGCTGGTGAAAAAAATTCAGAGGTCACGCTTCATTTGTATGATGTAAAAAATGGGCAGCTTTCAAAAGTGGATTTAAAAAAAGACTATGAATATTTGCCACGCATTAAATGGACCAAAGACGCTAATATCTTAAGCGTTCAAGCGACGAACCGCCACCAGAACAACCTGGATTTGATTTTTGTCGATGCAAAAGAAAATTCCACTGAAGTGGTTTTGAATGAAACCGATGAGGCATACATCAGCATTACCGACAACCTGACTTTTCTCAACGATAACAGCTTTATCTGGACGAGTGATAAAGACGGTTGGAACCATATTTATCACTATGCTGAAAATGGAGACTTGATAAACCAGGTTACGGAAGGCCTTTGGACGGTCACGGCTTATTATGGTTTTGACACCAAAACCGGCCGCATTTATTTTCAAAGCACAGAAAACGGGAGCATTAACCGCGATGTGTTTTCCATCACGGCCTCGGGAAAAAACAAAGCACAGCTTACGCAGAAACGCGGCACCAACAGTGCTGATTTCAGTGCGGACTTTACTTATTTCATCAATTCATACAACAGTGCGACTTCGCCTTATGAGTTTAGCGTGCACAAAGCCCTGAACGGAAAATTAGTGAGGGAAATCAAGGACAATTCATCTTTGGAAAAGAAATTGGACAACTATAAAATTTCGCCCAAAAAATTCTCAACCTTAAAGATAAATGGTGAGGATTTAAATATGTGGATGATCAAGCCGCTGGATTTTGACCCAGAGAAAAAATATCCAATGTTGATGTTCCAGTATTCTGGACCGGGATCGCAATCAGTGAGCAATAGTTTTTTCAGCTATAATGATTATTGGTATCAAATGCTTGCCAATAAATATGGCGTTATTGTCGTTTGTGTCGATGGCCGTGGAACAGGCTTCAAGGGCGCAAAATTCAAAAAAATGACCCAGCTCGAGCTCGGAAAATATGAAGTGAAAGACCAAATTGCAGCCGCTAAAAAATTGAGCAGCCGCAATTATATCGACCCTGAACGCACCGGGATCTGGGGCTGGAGTTATGGTGGGTTTATGGCTTCAAATTCCATTTTGCAGGGCAATGAAACTTTTGAAATGGCCATTGCAGTGGCGCCTGTGATCAGCTGGCGTTATTATGATTCAATTTATACTGAACGCTATATGACAACGCCCCAAGAAAACCCAGAGGGCTATGATCAAAATTCACCCATCACCTATGCCGATCAATTGAAAGGCGATTATCTATTGGTTCACGGCGGTGGCGATGACAATGTGCACGTGCAAAATAGTATGGAAATGATCCAGGCCTTGATCAAAGCTAACAAACCCTTTGACTGGGCGATTTATCCAGACAGGACACACGGCATTTATGAAGGGCAGAACACACGCCTTCACCTCTATACAAAAATGACCAACTTCATCAAGGAAAACCTATAACAACAAGCTAAACTCAATATGGCAGAGCAAAAACCCGCCCACGATAAAGAATTATTTGGACATCCCGTTGGGCTTTATATTCTATTTTTTACAGAAATGTGGGAGCGTTTTTCCTATTATGGAATGCGCGCAATTTTAGTGCTTTATTTAGTGAGCGCCACTACCGCAGATAACCCAGGTTTAGGCTGGACTTCAGCTGAAGCTTTTGCGCTTTACGGCTGGTACACGATGCTGGTTTATGTCGCCTGTATTCCCGGCGGTCTTATGGCCGATAAATTGATCGGGCAGAAAAAAACGGTTTTGATTGGCGGTATAACCCTGGTCGCAGGCCACAGTATTTTGGCTATTGAAGAAATGTGGGCGTTTTATCTCGGTTTGGCATTGATTGTCATTGGCGTTGGGATGCTAAAAGCAAATATTTCAACAATGGTGGGTGGTCTTTATAAAAAAGGTGACATCCGTCGCGATAAAGGCTTTACGATTTTCTATATCGGAATCAATGCAGGGGCGCTTCTTTCGGCGATTTCCGTGGGATATGTCGGGGAAAAAATCGGCTGGCATTACGGCTTTGGAATGGCCGGAATTGCTATGGCCCTCGGCCTTTTGGTTTATTTATGGGGCCAAAAATTTGTAAAAAATGTCGGTAGCTTAGAAGAAAAAGCTGTCGAAAACCATCAAGTTGATAGCGCTGAAGCCACTGGGGAAACCCTTGGCACTCAAAAGAAAAAAGACGCTTCACTGGGCGATTTATATGCCGATCTTTTCAAGTCGCCATTGCATCTAACCATTAGTGGTCTTTTAATGGTCTTTTCAATATATTGGACCTTTTTCCAGTCCATTCCCTATGGTATTTTATTTATCTTCCTAACATTTGTCACAGCGATGTTGATGATGATTTATAAAGAACTCACGACCCAAATAATGCGCGACCGCTTTATAGTGATGCTGCTCACTTTTGTTTTGATCATTGTGTTCTGGGGGGCATTTGAACAGGCCGGTGGATTGATGAATATTTATGCGGCAGACAAAACAGACCGGATGCTTTCTTTCAGTCTTCCATTGATCGGCAATGAAGTGCCGGCGACCTGGTTTCAATCACTGAACGCGCTTTTCATAATTTCATTTGGTGTCCTTATTGCAAATTTCTGGGCCAGACGAAAATTGAAGAACAAGGAAGCCTCTTCACTGTTTAAAATGGCCACAGGAATTATTATTATGGGGCTCGGTTTTATTTTTATGGCCGGCGCTGCAGAGCAATATACCGCAGGTGGTGAAAAAGCGGCAATGTACTGGCTCGTTTTTGCTTATTTGCTGCACACCATTGGTGAGCTTTGTTCTTCACCGGTTTCACTTTCCTTTGTCACCAAATTGTCGCCGGTCAAATATGCCTCTTTGATGATGGGCGTTTATTTTGCCGCAACCGGTCTGGGAAATAAACTCGCTGGTGTCATCGGCGAAGCTTCGCAGGGTGAACCTACAAGCATTGAACTTACCGCCTCGGCCAATGAAATCAGCCCTTTTCTTGAAAAAGAAGACAGCGTTCTGGTCAAGGACAAGGATTTCCGGTTGAATACCCTGATTTATGCCGAAAATGGGGAGCTTGTTGCCATTGAAGAAAAAACCAATGAACCCGTCTTGGGGTTGATTGCGTTTGAGAAAGAAGAAGGAAAACAGGAGGTCATCAAAACCCTGGAAGAAAACAATGTCAGCAAAGATGAACCTTTCCATTCCATCTGGCAGTTTAATTTTGATGATGAAGCTGAATCGGCTGGAATTCACTACAACGGAAATTTAGTCCTCGATGAAATTCAGACAGATACGGAGTTTATGACATTTATTGGCATTACTATTTTTACAATTTTAATTGCCATTATCGTTATTTTATTGATCAAACCACTCAAACGCCTCACCCACGGCGTGGAAGAGGAGGAAACCGAGATGCTTGAGCAAGAAGGTTATGAAATTTCAGATAATGAGAAAGAACATTAAACTCAATATTTTGCGTTGGACATAGCATTAATGGTTATTGACTAATGCTTAGAAAATAGTGTGTTAGGTTATGAATATCCTTGTGATCTCAGGGTCGTTTCTTTCAATCGGGGCGGTGCTTATACACCTTGTTATTTTTAAGCCTAGGCTTAAAAGTGATGTCTGCTATTTATTAAACAACAACCCCAATGACTGACTGAAGCACTACTTATTTTTTACAAGTATATTCGTTTCGCCTTGATTATCATGTAAATTATAGTGTATTATTCAAAAAATCGTATAGTATTAAAAATTTGAATCCATGAAAAAAATCACCTTCTTAATCACCTTCTTTTTATGCCTAAGCTTGACTGCCCAAACAGGTTCTGGTGATACAACTTTTGTCAATACCAATCAAGTCGATTTAGATTACTTCGGCAATTTTGATTCTTCCGTCGATTTTCCTGATGGGTCTGAATCTTACCGAAAAATATTTATGACCCTTGAACTGGGACAATACGATTGCCCGCCGGGGACACAATACTGTCACCAGTGGGACTATACTGTTCATATTGAATTGATCACAGACACAGAAACCTATGAATTAGGTCGTTTTATAACACCCTTTGCGACTTCTGGCTGGCCGCGTTTTGGCAGTTCTTGGAAACAGCCCTATGTATTTGATGTAACCGATTTTTATCCATTGCTACAAGGACAAAATGACATACGGATCCGATATAAGGGCTATTCAGGTGGTTTCACGGCAGAAATCGAATTTGCTTTCGTAGAAGGCACTCCGGAACGCAATGTTGTCGGTATAGAAAATGCTTACCAAATCAGTCAAACTTATGGTGATTCAAATGACCCCTTTAACGATTATCTGACTACTTTTTCTGATACCGCACCTGCCGGGACTGAGGAAGCCAGCATGAAGGTTTTGGTGGACGGCCACGGTAGTGATGATAACGGCTGTTGTGAATTTGCTAGTCATTTTTATAAAGTGATGTTGGACAATTCCCAAATCGCACAAGAAGATATCTGGCGCGATGACTGTGGTGAAAATGATATTTACCCTCAAGGGGGAACCTGGATTTATGACCGCGCCAATTGGTGTCCAGGTAATATTGTGGCACCGATGTATCACAGCCTGCCCAATGTTTTGGATGGAACATCCTTTGACGTAGATGTGGAATTTGAAGATTACAACGGAAGTGGGAACTTAGGGAAATACAATTATAACGCCGTTGTATTTTATTACGGGGAACCAAACCATAATGTCGATGTTGCCATTACTGATATTATTACCCCTTCTAATGCCCCCCAGCACTACCGGGAAAATCCTTCTGGAAGCGTCCCTAAAATAGAAGTGCGCAACACTGGAAGCACCGCCATTAATTCAATTGATTTTAATTATGGTGTTCAAGATTCAACCCAAACAAGTTACACGTGGAATGGCAATTTACCTGCTTTGGAAAATAAAACAATTGCGCTTCCAGAGCTGGAAACCCTCACCAATACTTCAATTGCCGAGGTGAATGGCGTTCAACAGTTCAATGTCGAAATAACAGGCGTAAACGGTCAAACCGATAATGACCAAAGCAATGATTCCCGTCAGTCTAATTTCGTCGCTGCACCGTTTTGGCCATCGACCATTACTGTCAAAATGAAAACCAGCAACCTGGGCGCTAATGGTTATTTCAATCAAGGCCCTGCCGATGTTTCTTGGGAAATCACCGATATGGACGGCACTATTATCGATAGCCGAACCAACGCCGATGTTGCGACGCAATATGAAGACGATGTTGAGTTACCGGAAACGGGTTTTTATAAACTTAAACTTACCAGCACGAATTGTTTTGGGCTAAACTGGTGGGTCCTCAATCAAAGCTATCCCATCTATGAGTCTGGGTCTTTAAAAGTGCTCAAGCCTTCAGGTGGGAATTTACAGATGAATAATTACACTTATACCGGGACCCCTCGCGATGATTGGGGGTGTTCATATACGCAGTATTTCAGTATAGAGAAAGATCCAGCGGCTGGAGTGGAAGATTTTGCGGTATCATCTTTTAAAGTTTATCCAAACCCGGCCAGGGAAATTGTAAACATTGCTATTAATGGTGAATTCAACCCTCCATATAAGCTCAAGTTGGTTGATCTTCAAGGCAGGGTTATTTACCAAGCTACCGGCAAGAAAAAACACCTGCAAATTCCGGTCAATCAATTTTCTGAAGGTTTATATATTCTCACTTTTGAAAATAGTAAAAATGAAACACAAAGTCAAAGAGTGATTATCGGTCAGTAAGGATTGGTTTTTTGTATTTAACGTTAAAAGCGCTCTTTGGTTTTTTCCGTTGAGCGCTTTTTTGCTTAAGCCTAAATGGAAATTTTAACTCATTTATCAACTATTTTGAGTAAATTGAGAACTCAAATCTCGTTTAAGCCACAGCATTATTTTGTAATCTTATACCACAAAAAAAATAGTTATGAAAAAATTCAGTTTAGTATTGCACGGCGGTTCTGGCGCCTTGATCAAAAAAGAAATGACCCCCGATAAAGAAGCCGCCTATAAAGAGACGTTGAAAAAAGCACTGGACACTGGTTATTCGATTTTGGAAAAAGGTGGTTCTGCAATTGATGCGGTTGAAAAAACAGTGAATGTGCTAGAAAATTCGCCGCTCTTCAATGCCGGTCGGGGAAGTGTGTTCAATGCTGAAGGTAAACATGAAATGGAAGCATCCATGATGGAAGGTCAAAACCGCATTGCCGGCGCAGTCGCTGTTTTAAAAGGCGTTAAAAACCCGATTTCCCTTGCCCGTGATGTTATGGAAAATAGCCCCCACGTCTTTCTCGCTGGCGAAGGTGCCGCGCAGTTCGCAAAATCCCTGGATCATAAATTTGAAAAGCCCGATTATTTTTATGATGAATTTCGTTATCAACAGTGGCAGAAAATCAAGGGTTCGGATAAATTTCAGCTCGATCACGACACAAAAACAAATTCAAAAATCGGCACAGTGGGCGCAGCAGCTTGCGACAGTGAAGGAAATTTGGCCGCGGCGACTTCCACGGGTGGAATGACCAATAAAAAAACAGGGCGCATTGGCGATAGCGGCGTTATTGGGCTGGGCAATTATGCCAACAATAAAACTTGCGCCCTGAGCTGCACGGGAAGTGGCGAATATTTTATGCGTTCAGTTGCCGCCTATGATGTTTCTTGCTTGATGGAATTTAAAAAACTGTCCTTAAAAGAAGCTACAGATGAAGTGATTCACAAACGCGTTAAAGAAATTGGCGGTGATGGCGGTTTGATTGCCGTTGATGCGGAAGGAAATATCGCAATGCCTTTCAACACTTTAGGAATGTACCGCGCCAGCAAATCATCAACAGGGGAAGAAGAACTCGCGGTTTATAAAAATCAATAACTCATTTCAACACCTTCACCCACTACTTTGATCGCCCGTTTTTCAATGCTAAATTGGATACCACTGGCCAGGATATGGGTTTTTAGATTGGCAATGGTCATCCCTTCTCCCTGTTTCAGCCCTTTTTCATTATTATAGGTCAAGGAATCGGGATCAAATAAAATAACCATCCCCGAACCGATCACTTCAAAAGAATTACAATCTTTTACCACAAGGCCAGTGTCTTCAGCAAGGCCAACACCAATGAGTTTTGGAAAGCGGGCAACAGCTTCCGCCAGACGGCCAAAACGCCCGCGCCTGATAAAATGTGAATCAATGACCAAATGAGGGATCAATCCAAGACCTTCACCCATACCCACGGCGCCTTTTCTAAAGCTCTCTTTACCTCCACCCCCGGTGATCATTTCTTCAGCCATACACATTGCCCCGGCACTCGTGCCAGCGACCACAAAATTTTCTTCCTCTTCAAAACGCCTCATTAAAACCCGGTGAAGGCAGCTTCCCCCAATTTTATAAGTGATCTGCGATTGATCGCCGCCAGAAAACAGAACACAATCTGCCTCTTCAATTAATTCTAAGTTCTTTTCATCGGAAGATTCTTCCCGTTCGCGGATATCAACTACCTCAACATTTTTACAATCCAGCTGAGTGAAAGCTTTCAAATAACTCTCAGCGACACGTTCAGGAATCCGTGATGCTGTGGGAATGATTACAATCTTAGCCTCTGTTCCACCGCTTTCTTGGACTAAGCGCGACAAGATGCTTTCGTGAATAAATTCCAAGTGATCTTTTTCATTTGTGTCTATTCCCTTATCTTCATTGCCGCCAATTATTATTAACTTCCCCTTGTGGTTCATAAACTGTTATTTGTTTGTCAAATTCTGTTGTTAAATGTAAATATATTTTAAATTGATGAGCAATAATTAAGCCTTATTTATTATGAAAATCAGAGAAATCAAAATAATGCGCGGCCCAAACTATTGGTCGGTGCGCATTCCCAAACTTATCGTGATGGTTTTGGATCTGCAGGAAATGGAAGAAAAACCATCTGATAAAGTCCCGGGTTTTTACGACCGCTTAAAAAAATTGATCCCCAGCCTGCAAAGCCATCATTGCTCTGAAGGCCATGATGGCGGTTTTTTGGAACGCTTAAAAGACGGCACCTGGATGGGACATATCACCGAGCATATTGCTTTGGAAATGCAAACATTGGCGGGAATGGATGTGGGCTTTGGCCGAACCCGCGGTTATGGCGAAGATGGGGTTTACAATGTTGTTTTTGCTTACGAAGAAGAAAATGTTGGCGTTTATATAGCAAAAGAAGCGGTCAAACTTTGTGAAGCCTTGATTTCAGATGAAACTTATGATATCAAAAAAACCATTCGTGAAATGCGTGAAATCAGGGACCGCAACCGTTTAGGGCCCAGCACTGGCGCAATTGTGGAAGAAGCTGCAAAACGCGGGATCCCGTGGATCAAACTGAACAAACATTCCTTGGTCCAACTGGGTTACGGCTCTTTTCAAAAACGCATCCAAGCCACAATGACCAGCGAGACGACCGGCATTGGTGTAGATTTGGCGGGCAATAAAGAAGATACTAAAGACCTTCTAAAAAAAATAAACGTGCCCACACCGCGCGGGGTAATCATCGAGCAGCTGGATGAATTGAAATCCGCCTGCGAAGAAGTAGGTTTCCCCTTGGTCATCAAGCCCATCGGGGGAAATCACGGTCGCGGGATAACCGTGAACATCAATTCCTTTGGAAAGGCAGAAACGGGCTTTCAAGAAGCACGCAAAGTTTCAGAAGAAATCATTGTTGAGAAATACATTTCGGGGCACGACTTCCGCCTTTTGGTAATCGATCATAAGCTGGTTGCGGCCGCCAAAAGGACCCCGGCACACATTAGAGGCGATGGAAAATCGACAATTAAACAACTCATCGATAAAGAGAATAAAGACCCGCGCCGGGGCATTGGCCACGAGAACCTGTTGACGAGGATCAGTATTGATCCTTCGACAAAAAAGATTTTAAAAACCAATAAACTCACCTTGAAGAGCGTTCTGAAAAAGGATGAAAGATTATTTTTAAAAGATACGGCAAACCTCAGCACTGGCGGAACAGCCGAAGATGTAACTGATATTGTGCACCCGGAAAATGTGACAATGGCAGAACGCATTTCACGAAATATCGACTTGGATATTTGTGGTATTGACATTTGCAGCAGCAGCATCAGTAAACCTTTGGTGGAAGCAAAAGGTGCTGTTTTAGAAGTCAACGCAGGCCCAGGGTTCAGGATGCACCTCGCACCGACCGCTGGCACACCGCGGAATGTCGCCGAGCCCGTGATCGATAAATTATTTCCCGAAACAAATAAAACAGGCGAAATCCCCATTATTGCCATAACCGGAACCAATGGTAAAACGACAACCACACGGCTGATTTCACATATCGCCAAAATGAAAGGTCTGCGCGTGGGTTATACCACCAGTGATGGGGTTTATATCCAAAATAATTTAGTAATGACCGGGGATTGCACTGGCCCGAAAAGCAGCGAACTTGTCCTGCGGGACCCTACTGTGAATTTTGCTGTTTTGGAATGCGCCCGTGGTGGATTGATTCGCTCTGGGCTTGCATTTTCAAAATGCGATGTGGGCATTGTCACAAACGTCAGCGACGATCACCTTGGTTTAAAAGGAATCACCTCTGTCGATCAATTGGCAAGGGCTAAATCTGTGGTTCCCGAAACCGTCTCACCTGAAGGCTATGCAATTTTAAATGCCGACGATGACCGCGTTTATGCGATGCGCGAAAACGTTAAAGGAACAGTCGCACTGTTCTCAATGGACAATGACAATCCGCGCATCAAAGAACTTCAAGAAGACGGTGGGATTACAGCAGTTTATGAAAATGGATATATCACACTTTACCGCGCTTCCCGACAGATGCGCATTATGAAAGCTGAAAATATCCCACTGACTTATGGCGGAAAGGCCAGCTTTATGATCGAAAATATTTTACCCGCCGTGATCGCAGCCGATGTTCAGGGAATCAGCATTACAGATATGAAAGCTGGACTGGAAACCTTTGTTCCTTCGGCTTCACAAACACCGGGACGGTTGAACCTTTATCAATTCAACGAGTTTCAAGTCCTGATGGATTATGCCCATAACCGAAAGGGAATGCTGGGTTTGCAAAAATTTATAGACAATATCGAAGCCTCTGAAAAAACAGGGATTATTGCAGGTATTGGCGACCGTCGTGATGAAGACAGCTTTCAAATTGGAAAAATTTCAGCTGAAATGTTTGACAAAATCATTATCCGCCACGATCAGGACCTTCGCGGTAAAACCAAGGAACACCTCACGGCAATGGTTAAAAAAGGGATTGCTTCGGTCAAGCCAGATTTAGAACCAATGGTAATTTCCTCTGAAAAAGAAGCCTTGATCTACGGCATTGAAAACGCTGCGAAAAATTCACTTCTCTTGCTGCTTTCAGATGATATTGATAATTCGACTGAAACCATCAAAAAAATGAAGGCCGAAGAAGCGAAAGGTAAAATGGTTAGTGTGAAATAATAAGTAATCTTTTGGTTTAGAAAAAATTCTAAAGTATTAACTTAGTAACTGAGTATTCTGAAGCAAAACATCCATCCAAAAAATAACCTATCAACAGGCGAGGCTGTGTTCAGCATTGCCATTGTGTGCATTGCCTTAGCTTTTTTGTTCTATCACGATGGCGGCGAAAGTTTTTGGTTGAACGTGTTCATCGCCTTTCTCCTTATTTCGATTTTGGCCCTCTCCGCTTATAATTTAATGAGGTTGTGGCGCAGTGGAAACAAATCCTTATTTTACAAACGCCTCGCCATTCAGGCCTGTCTTATTCTGGTCGTGATTGTCTCAGTAACGCTATTCAACCTCTATCTCTCTTCGTAAAACCCACTTATTTTTTTGTCTAATTTTAAGGCAACATTAAATTATTAAAGCCTCAAAAGGCTAAACCACTTGATTTATGGGTTTTAAACCATTCTTATTTAGACCTTGTAAAAATAATTTTTAAAACTCTTGTTTAGAATGATTCTAAGATATATATTTGCAAAAGCAAATAAAATTATATTTAATCAATCTAAATTAAAGATAAATGAAAAAGTTAATGTTGAGTTCTGTTCTTATTCTGGCGATGGTCGCTGTTTCCTGTTCATCAGATGATGACAGTCCTCAAGATAATGGCGGAGAAAACGATTTTGAAACCCCCGAAAATTATTCTTTTACAAGAAACAGTACTTCTACAGTCAGTTTTACGGGGCAAAGCTTACGCATAAAAATGGTCAAAGAAATTCTCGGTGATTTTGAAAATTTCGATGCCGCCACCGAAACTTCTTTGAGCAATATGTTTGCCAATGAAAACAGCCCTTTTTCAAACCCGGACCTCAATGCCTCCTCTAAAAGCGTAAAGAGTAAAGTGGCCGCTTCGAATCTCTATTTTTCAGGAAATACAGTTGGAAGCAATGCCATAAAATCAGATTTTGAAAGTTATATTTCTGAACAGACAAATGTAGTTTTCCCTAATCAAAACGAAGTCGCCGAACCAGGCATCGCTGGCCAAATTGCCGATGGAAATTCTACTCGCTATGTCAACGGAAAAGGCCTTGAACTCGATCAAGCTTTCAACAAAGGATTGATTGGCGCTTTGATTGCCGATCAAGCCTTGAATAATTATTTGACGCCAGCCGTTCTCGATGAGGCCGATAACCGCGCTAATAATGATGAAGACATTACCGAAGAAGGCGCTGCTTACACGACAATGGAACACAAATGGGATGAGGCTTACGGTTATGTTTACGGCGATGCTTCCGTGCCTGAGGAAAACCCAAACAGCGTTCTTGGCGAAAATGAAGACAAGTTGCTTTTTGATTACATCGGTTCTGTGGATTCCGACGAAGATTTCAGTGGTATTGCCAGGGATATTTTTGAAGCTTTTAAAACCGGGCGCGCTGCAATCGATGCATCAGATTATGAAGCCCGCGATGAGCAAGTCGCTATTATCCAGAAAACCATTTCTAAAGTGATTGCCGTGCGCGCCGTGCATTATTTGCAGGGCGGGAAACAACTTCTGGCAGAAGGGAACAAAGGTGGTGCGTTTCACGACCTTTCTGAAGGTTTTGGTTTTGTTTACAGCTTGCGCTTTACGCATAACCCTGAAACCGGTGCGCCTTATATTTCTGCTGACCAAGTGGAATCTTTTACCTCACAATTGATGGAAGGCAATGGTTTTTGGGATGTGAGTCCTGAAACACTGGATTCAATTTCATCAGAGATTGCAAGCGCTTTCAACTTCACCGTTGAGGACACTTTATAATTTAAGTTTTAAATTTTTAGGTCCTTTTCAAATGAAACGGCCCTTTCAAAAATATATCTTATGAAACGTTTTTGTTTGCTTTTATTTACCACGGCCTTGCTCGTTTCCTGTTCGACAGATGACAGCAATGATCCCTCAAACCCAGGAACAGACCCTGAAAATTTCGACCGCGGGAAAATGTTGAGCAATTGGGCAGATAATATTATCATTCCATCTTTGGTCAATTTTGAATCTTTGACTTCAGATTTGGATTCCAAAACCCAGGCTTTTATCGAAAACCCAACGATGCAAAGCTTAAGCGTTTTGCGTCAAAGCTATCAAGAAGCTTACCTCGGCTTTCAAAAAGTGTCCCTTTATCAAATCGGGCCGGCGGAATCAATGAATTTCCGCTCAAACCTCAACACTTATCCTACGGATAAGACCAGTGTGGAAGAAAAAATAAACAGCGGGGAATTTAATCTTGAACTGTCTAATTCACGGGACCAACAGGGGTTTCCTGCTTTGGATCTGCTGCTGAATGGAATGCAAAATTCTGATGCGGAAACAATTGAGTATTTCGCCAATAATGCTGATGCGCGAGAATATTTGAATGCCCTTTCGGAACGAATCAACACACTCACGGCCTCCGTTTTAAACCAATGGGAAGATTCTTATCGGGATGATTTTGTGGGAAACACGAGTTCATCTTCAACGGGTTCCATCGATAAATTCACCAATGACTTTATCTTTTATTTTGAAAAACTGATCCGCACCGCAAAAATCGGGATTCCCGCTGGCGCCTTTACCGGAAGTCCTCACGCTGAAAATGTAGAAAGTTATTATGACCCGGAATTCTCAAAAGAACTTTACACAACAGCATTAACCACCGTCGAAGATTTCTTTAAAGGAAAACACGTTAATGGAAATGAAACCGGACCGAGTTTTCAACAATACCTCAACGCGCTGGATTCTAAAAAAAACGGCGAGCAATTGAGCAGCCTTATCAATGATCAATTTCAAGTTGTCGATCAAAAAAATGAAGCTTTGAATCCCAATTTGGTTCAACAAGTCAACACTAATCCCACGACAATGCTGGCTGCTTTCGACGAAATGCAGAAAAACGTGATTTTGCTTAAAGTCGATATGCTTCAAGAACTTTCCATCGGCGTGGATTATGGGGACACTGATGGGGATTGATTTTTATTTAAATGAAAAGTGGTTTGAAATAATGTCAAACTTTTTATAGACCTCACAGGTTTACTAAGCACTGCCGACAGGGAAACCTGTGAGGTCTTAATCTTGGTAGTAAACCCCAAAGGTTTTTAAGCACCACCAACATACTTGTCCGCCGGGGTGGAAACCTTTGGGGCTTGAACCAACTTTTAGCTTTTGAAATTTTCTACTGATTTGAAAATGACCTCAATCCAAAACTATTTCAATAAAAAAACGGAAGCGGCCCCTTTAGCCGTTTTCCGTGTTTTATTTGGCGCCGTGATGTTCATTTCCATCATTCGGTTTTGGGCCAAAGGCTGGATTCATAAATTTTATATCAAACCCGATTTTTTCTTTTCCTATTACGGTTTTGAGTGGGTGCATCCGCTCGGAAACTTCACCTATCTCATTTTTATTATCTGCGGGCTCTCGGCTTTTTTGGTTGCCATTGGTTATAAATACCGACTGGCAATTATCGTGTTTTTCCTGACTTTCACTTACATCGAGTTGATGGATAAAACCACTTATCTCAATCATTATTACTTCATCAGTATTATGAGCTTTTTGCTCATCTTTTTACCGGCCAGTGCTTATTTTTCAGTAGATTCAAAACTAAACCCTAAACGCGCTTTTCAAAAAATTCCCGCTTGGTGCATCGATTGCGTAAAATTATTGTTGGTTTTGATTTATTTTTATGCCGGCTTGGCAAAACTCAATTCAGATTGGTTGCTCAAAGCTGCGCCTTTAAATATCTGGCTTCCGGCAAATTATGACCTTCCATTGCTCGGTGGGCTTTTGCAGCAGGAATGGGCGGCTTATGTTTTCAGTTGGTCCGGAATGTTTTATGACCTCACAATTCCTTTTCTTCTTCTCTGGAAACGCACGCGGGTTTTCGCCTTTATTGCGGTTGTCATTTTTCACTTGATGACACGAGCCCTCTTCCCGATCGGGATGTTTCCTTATATTATGATTATCGCTTCGCTCATTTTTTTCGACGCCAAACTTCACCAAAAAATCATTGATGGCATCGCAAAAATTTTCAGGGTTGACACAAGTATTTTTCAGACTAAAAAAACACTTAAATTTGAGCCTTTGCGAAAAAAAGCCAGCCTTTTAATTTTGGGCGTGTTTTTCATCCTTCAACTTTTATTGCCTTGGCGTTACTTGCTTTATCCCGGCGAATTGTTTTGGAACGAAGAAGGCTTTCGGTTTTCCTGGCGCGTGATGCTGATGGATAAAGCCGGCGATGCGCAATTTAAAATCGTCGATGGAAAGACGGGGCGCTGGTTTTATGTCGATAATTCAGATTTTTTAAATGCCTGGCAAGAACAGCAAATGGCCACACAACCGGATTTTATCCTGGAATATGCTCATTTTCTCGCCGATAAATTCCGCGGGGAAGGGCATCAAAATATTGAAATTTACGTGAACAGCGTGGTCGCTTTGAACGGCAGAAAAAGCGCAGCTTTCATCAACCCTAAAGTCAATTTACTCAACTATGAGAATTCCTTTAAACACAAAACCTTCCTGCTTCCCTTTTCTGGTGAAATTGATGGAATTTAAACCAAAATGGATAGCACTGGTTTTGCTTTTGCTTGCACAACCGAGCTTTTCCCAGGTTTCGCTGAGCGGAAAAGTGATTTCTGCGGAAGACAGCACCGCAATTCCAAAAGCCCAGATAAATCTCAACAATGGAAAAACTTTTGTCGCTAATGAAAAAGGCTACTTCGAAATTGAAGGCTTAAGAAAAGATAAGGACTACACGCTTACCGTTTTTAAAATGAATTATGATTTTATAGAAACCACAGTTAAGCTGAGGCGTAATAAAAGCATTACGTTAAAACTTTCACCACTTTCTGAACAGCTTTCTGAAGTGGTCTTGACCCGAAAACGCGAAAAGCTCTTTGCCCACCAACGCTTAAAAGACGTGGAAGGCACGGCGATTTATGCCGGAAAGAAAACCGAAGTTGTCAATATGAGCAAGGTCACTGGGAACCTCGCGGCAAATAATGCCCGGCAAATTTACAGCCAAATTGTGGGCTTGAATATTTATGAAAACAGCGACGCCGGGCTTCAACTGAATATCGGTGGCCGCGGATTAAACCCAAACCGCACCAAGAATTTCAACACACGCCAAAATGGTTATGACATTGCCGCCGACGTGCTGGGCTATCCCGAAAGCTATTACACGCCGCCGCCGGAAGCGCTGGAACGCGTGGAAGTGATTCGCGGTGCGGCCTCGCTTCAATATGGAACACAGTTTGGCGGCTTGATCAATTTTATCACCAAAAAACCTAATCCCGATAAAAAGTTTGAGCTTGTGAGCAGGCAAACACTCGGCTCTAATAATTTGTTTACGAGTTTCAACAGCGTGAGCGGGACTGTGGGCGAGATCAGTTATTATGGGTTTTATAACTATAAAAAAGGGGATGGGTTTAGGCCAAATTCAGATTTTGAATCCAACACAGCTTTTATGCACCTAGGCTGGCAGGCTTCAGAAAATACCAAACTGGAATTTGAATATACATTTTTAGACTACCTCTCTCAACAACCTGGCGGATTGACTGATGCACAGTTTTATAAAGACCCTGATTTTAGCAACCGCTCGCGAAATTATTTTGATGTCAGCTGGAACCTTTTTTCGGCTAAACTCAAGCAAAAGCTTTCCGACAGAACAAAATTTAAGCTGACTTTATACGGTCTCGATGCTTCGCGGAAAAATATCGGTTTTCGGGATAACCGCGTTTCTTCGGTCGATCCCGGTGGCCCAAGGGAATTGATTGTGGGTGATTTTGAAAATTATGCCGCGGAAGCGCGTTTGCTCAGTGAATATGACCTTGGCGATAACACTTCATATTTTTTGATTGGTAGTAAATATTACAATTCCAACAACAGCCAGCGGCAAGGCCCGGGAAGTGCCAGTTCCGTCGCCGACTTTGATTTTGCCGACGGGCAATTCCCTAATTATCCACGGCAATCAAACTTTGATTTTCCCAATGAAAACCTGGCCTTTTTTAGTGAAAATTTATTTCAGGTTACTGATAAATTTTCGCTTACCCCAGGTGTGCGCTTTGAATATATCAAAACCCAAAGCGAAGGGACTTATAAAAACATCATTCTGGACCTCGCCGGAAATCCATTGCTCAACGAAACACTGAGCGACAACCGAAAGTTTGAGCGCAGTTTTGTTCTGTTAGGACTTGGCAGCAGCTATAAATTCAGTAAAGATGCAGAGCTTTATGCCAATTTTTCCCAGAATTACCGTTCGGTCACCTTTAATGACATTCGGGTGACCAATCCCGTTTTTCAAGTCGATCCAAACATTACCGATGAGGAAGGCTTTACCGCTGACCTGGGTTTGCGCGGTCGCGTAAATAATGATTTGTTGACTTATGATGTCAATGTTTTTGGATTGCGTTACCGGCAACGCATCGGGGAAATTTTAAAACCCGAAGAACGTGTAAACGCCCAAGGCGATCTGGAAGAAACCGGACGCATTATCCGTTTTCGTGGTAATATTGGCGATTCTTTTGTCTATGGTTTGGAAACCTTTGGCAACCTCAATTTGCGGAAAGTCATCGCGCCAACAGCTTATGACTATAAAGCCAATGTCTTTTTCAACGGCTCGTTTACCGATTCTGAATATACTGATTCCGATCAAAATAACGTGGAAGGCAATGAAGTTGAATTTATTCCCAAAATCAATTTAAAAACCGGGATTAATTTTGGTTACAAAAACCTTTTGGGCAGTTTGCAATATACTTATCTCTCAAAACAGTTCACGGATGCCACAAACGCGCCGCAGGATAAATCTGAAAGCCAACGCGGGATCGAAGGTGCCATTCCAGCTTATGGGATTTTAGACCTTTCTTTTTCGTATAAGTACAAGTTTTTAAAACTGGAAACCGGTATCAATAATATTCTGGACAACCGTTATTTTACACGCCGCGCCACCGGTTATCCCGGTCCGGGAATTATCCCCGCAAAACCTTTGACGTGGTACACGACGCTTCAGGTTAAATTGTGAGGTGAGTTTTCGCAATGGTTTTGATAATTAATGTCCGTTGGCAAAGTCCGATAATTTTAAAAACAGTCCCTTCGGCTTTGCTCAAGACATCGCATTTAAACTAGTAAATCCCCCGGCTCTCAAAACTTCGTAAACCTTGTTCTCGAACTTTATAGCTCTTAGACTTGAGTCTATGAACAGTCACTAACTATAAATTTGTTTTATAAGACTATAAATCAATTATTTAAGTAAAATGGCCTGAATTTATAAACGTATTGGTTTTTTTGCGCAAAGACCTAACACCCCGATCCCGATAAAATTTTCCAAATTTTATCGGGATCGCCCCTCTTTGAAAGAGGGGAATTCAAAACCCCATTTCCTTCGGAAACTATCTTTTTTAGAAGAGAAATTTTTTCCTTGCCCATTCCCCTCTTTTCAAGAGGGGTGGCCGCCAAAGGCGGGCGGGGTGTTCCCGTTGTGGATTTAACAACCACAAAGTTGTGGAAAAATTCTACATAAATTTTTTAACGTTTCCCCTAAAGCCCTGTAAATCAAACTCAATTTTCGGCGGCATTAAAATTGACTTTCATTTAGTTGATAAATAAAATGTCAATTAAAAATAAGATGAGTAACACAGAAAAAAATCAATCTACAGAAACTGAAGCAATAGAAAGTCAAGCATCAGAATCCAATTCCAACACTAATAATCCATTTTCATCGCGAATTTTAGTCCTTATGGGAACTTTCCTATTAATGTTTGGGGCTGTTTTCGCGATATTCTATTTCAATCCTTATTTCCAAGAACTTCAAATGGACAGGATGGAAAACTTTGGGGGAAATACCTTGATGTATGTTGGTTTTGGGCTGCTCGCTGCAAATGTTGGGTTTTTACTCTATGTCACGTCGTTATTTTTTCGATATAAAACCAAAGCTTCGGTTTCTGATGAAAAATTGCCGACATCTACAGTAATTGTCCCGGCTTACAATGAAGGGAAATTAGTTTATAAAACACTCGTCAGTTTAGTGAAGAGTGATTATCCCGCTGAAAAGTTGCAGATCATTTCCATCGACGACGGAAGTGAGGATGATACCTGGAACTGGATGCAAAAGGCTAAAAGTGAATTGGGCAGCCGTGTTGAAATTTACCAACAACCCGAAAACAAAGGGAAGCGTCACGCCCTGCACCGCGGGTTTCATTTAGGAACCGGTGATATTTTTGTGACCGTGGACAGCGATTCCATTGTGAGGGAAGATACTTTGCGCAGTATGGCCAGTCCATTTGTGAAAAATAAAGAATGTGGCGCCGTCGCCGGAAATGTGCGGGTATTGAACCGTAAAAAGGCTTTGATCCCGAGAATGCTTAATGTAAGTTTTGCCTTTAGTTTTGAATTTGTGCGTTCAGCGCAAAGCAATTTGGGCTCTGTGATGTGCACGCCAGGTGCTTTAGCCGCTTATCGCAGGGACGCAGTTATGAACTGTTTTTCGGACTGGATCAACCAGAAGTTTATGGGAAAACCTTCCACAATTGGTGAAGACCGAGCAATGACAAATATGATTTTAAAACAAGGCTATAAAGTTTTGTTCCAGCGTAATGCCTTTGTTTACACCAACATTCCCGAGCGTTATAAAAACCTCTATAAAATGTTTATCCGTTGGGAACGCAGTAATGTGCGTGAGAATATCGCAATGACAAAATTTGCTTTTGGCAATTTTAGAAGTGGTGCTAAATCAGGTACGCGTTTATTATTGATCAATCAATGGGTGAAAATATTAATGGCTTATCCATTAATGTTGTCAATGCTGCTATTCATCAGCCTTTATCCTTTTTTGTTTATCAGCACGTCTTTGGTTGGTATATTGGTTTTCTCAAGTGTTCAAGCCTTGTTTTACGCCAAAAGGCACAACATTTCAGATTCTTTTTGGGCTTATCCTTATAGTGTTTTCTATACCTTTTCACTGTTCTGGATTACACCTTATGCCATCGCAACCGCAAGCAGAAGTGGCTGGTTGACACGGGGTTTGCCTAAAAACAAAGTTAAAAAGCCTAATAATTTAGTATCTTCTCATCTTGGCTAAATCTGAGTATTTTGAATTAACCCTAAGGGTTTTAGACTAACCAACTCTATTATACTCAGATTTTACCCCCGCCCATTTTTTTTTACCCCACCGGGCGGGGTTTTTTATGTCTTCTTTTCTAAGGGAGCATGCTCCCTTGTAATATTGGTGCAGGAATGGTCGTATTTTTCATTCATAATTTTGAGTTCCCTTTTAATCAAGTCGTTAAACCCTGAATGGTATATCGCAAAAAGCTCTTTGAGGGTCAATAGTAAATCTTCATTTGAGCGGCCGGAATCCAATAAACACACAAATTTTATTGATACACGGAAGGCTTGAAGGATTTTCAGACTATTTTTTGAAATTTTGGCTTCCGATAACTGCCATAATTTCAACTTCATCCGTGATACGGTAATAGATAGTGTCAGCTTTATAACTTCGAGATCGATAGCCAGCCTTTACATTTTCCGCCAGGGCAAACTGAAATGGGTTTGCAGCAATTTGTTCAAAAGTTTCGATTAACCCAAAATAATAATCTGTAGCTTGGTCCTTCCCAAATTTATTCAACCCATAACGATATATTCTTATTAAATCTTCTTCGGCTTCAAGGCTAAGTTTATAGTTCACTTTATTCATCTTTTCGGGCCTTTGCAAGTATTTCTTCAGGGGTTAATTTTGAAAAACCGCCTTTTTCAGCCCTATCCAGTTTAGCCCTTATCCAATCGATTTCTTTCTGTTGATTGCGTGCTTGACGGATCAAATCGTTGACAAGTTCGCTTTTACTGGAATATTCCTTGCTATTTATTTGGTTTTTAAGCCATTGGTCATTCGGTTCTGTTACTGTAAAACTTTGTCGAGCCATCTTTTTTGATGCAAATATAACACAAAAAAGCACCACATCTACTGTTTCAACTTTAAACATACAGGATTTTTGCTGTTAGAACTCATAAAAATCACGGCTACCTCATCCATAATTTCTGAGTTCCCTTTCAATAAAGTCGTTAAACCCTGAACGGTCTATCGCAAAAAGCCCTTCAAGGGTCAATAGTAAATCTTCATTTGATTTCCCTGAATCCAGCAAAGTAATCAAACCTTGTTTTCCGCATTTTTTTACAGCTAAATCACAAATTAATGCGCCTACAGAATACATCAGTGAAGTTCTATCCGTGAGTGTATAATGACTTTCTGCCAATAATTCCTTTAAAACATCGACCTTGTGGCTTTTCAAATGGACTTTTAAAGTTTGTAAATGTTTTTTATAATCCAACTCTAACGAACCACCCAGATAAGTTGCCAGACCTTCTTCAATAATATCATTGGCATAAGGAAAATACTCGTAGAGATATAAATGCACAACCTCGTGTGGATAATACTCTGAATCGTTTGCCCCAAAGATTATCTTACTTTGAACGAAAGCCGCGCCACCGGTTTTTGAATCCATAAACATCGTGGGTTCAAAATCAAAGCCCCGAATCTGTAAATGTTGCTTTGTGGTTTTGCAAACATAATAGTCAAACGCAATGGGGTTGACATTGAAATAATCAGCCGTATCCCGATTAAACTTCTGCATTTTTGAAATGTTTTCTTCGCTAAAATTATAGTCGGGATCAGCAAAAAAATCTATTTTGCCAGATGTGTATTTCTGCCAATTGCGGGTCTTATAATCCGCAATATTTTTTACTTTTGACGGGATCTGAATATTTTATAATTTCAATAGTACGTCAATATGATTTACGATTGCTTTATTTTTTTTAATGAACTAGACTTATTAGAACTTCGCTTGCGTGAACTCAATCATATTGTTGATAAGTTTGTGTTGGTTGAAGCGGATAGAACTTTTCAAAACAAACCTAAGCCTTATATTTTTGAAGAAAATAAAGAAAGGTTTAAAGAGTTTTTGCCAAAAATTATTCATATTAAAATAAATAATTACCCAAAATTCAATAAATTTTTCAACCCGTTCTCACCTTGGAAATTAGAAAGTCATCAACGAAATTCGATGACACAAGGATTAAAAAATTGTAATCCAGATGATTTGATTTTGTTTTCTGACGTAGACGAAATCCCAAACCCAAAAGTGTTAAAACGTTTAACAAAAAATCCTTTGCAACAAATCGTTGGGCTAAAAATGCATATGTATATGTACTTTTTTAATAATAAAGTAGTTTTTTCTGAAGGTAGTAGAATGACCGAGAAAGAAAGCAAATCTGGGTGGTGGCACTGCTCGGCAGTAATGCCTTATAAATTACTCAAGAAAAAACCACAACATTATAGAAAAACTATTATGCGTACTAAACGAAAAGGCGAAATTTACAAAATAATCCCAAATGCAGGTTGGCATTTTACTTATTTAGGTGGAGTTCAAAAAATTCAAGAAAAACTAGAAGCCTTTTCACATACAGAATATAATAACAGCACTTATAAAAATGATCAAAACATTAATGAAAGTCTTAAAAAAGGCAGAGATCTTTTTGGAAGGAACTTACGTTTTAAAATCATAGATCCTTTTAATGAAGAACTTCCAGATACTTTAAAAAAAGAAAGGTTACACGAACATTATAGTCATCATTTTTTTTCCGAATAATGAAACTTTACGTTGTGCTTCTGGACCATCACCACAACCAGCCCCCATCATCCTTCTCTTCTTTTTCAAAGTCTTTTTCTTTTTTTCCACCTTTGAACAAGCGCTTGAAAAAACCGTCGCGTTTTTTCATTTCGCAGTCTAAAGCTTTGCGTACTTCGGCTGAAGGTTTTGGAAATCTTGCGCGGGTCAGCTCATCAAAATCATCATCTTTATTGACCGATTGCCAAAATCGGGCGAAAATGGGTAAAGCCGAATGTGCGCCCTGCCCCAATCGCGTACTTTTAAAACCGATTTCGTGATGGTCGTTCCCCACCCAAACCACATTGACCAATTTTGGACTGATGCCCACAAACCAACCATCTTTGTTATCTTGCGTCGTGCCTGTTTTGCCAGCGAGATCATTGCGCAAACCGTAAACAGAACGCAGGCTTCTGGCCGTTCCGCTGTTGACGGTTTCTTGCATAAACTCCAACATTACTTGTTGTGTTTTTTTACTGAAAGCAGGTTTTTGCCTTTCTTCTGAGCTGTTGGTTTTGGTTAAATCAGCAATAACTTTTCCGCTGCGGTCTTCGATTTTCGTGATGGCAAAAGGCTTTACCGGTCGTCGGTCGTTGACAAAAGTGGTGTAAGCTTTCGCCATTTCCATCACCCCCAGTTCCTGTGTTCCCAAGGCAATGGACGGCATTTCTTTAATCTCGCTTTCGATTCCCATTTTATGCGCCTGGGTGATTGTTTTGTCTATTCCGGTTTCATATAAAACTTTGACGGCAATGGTGTTCAGCGATTTGCTCAGCGCGCCTTCCAGGGAATAGTTCATATCCTTATCATTCTTGCCATCGGCATTTTTTGGCGTCCAATTATCTTCATCGGTGTAAGTGACTTCTTCCACCGGAAAGTAGCGGCACGGGTCCATTCCATTTTCCAGGGCGGCGGTGTAAACAAAGGGTTTAAAAGTGGAACCGACCTGGCGTTTGCTTTGGCGCACGTGATCATATTGAAAAAAGCTGTAATCAATGCCGCCGATATAAGTTCTGATCGCCCCATTTTTGGGATCTAAAGAAAGCATTCCCGTGTTCAATATTTTTAAATAATGCTGCAAACTGTCCAAAGTTGAATGCGAGCCAAGCTCACTTCCTTCCCAAGAAAACCATTCCATTTCTTTTTTTACGGACAAGGTGTCGAGGATTTGCTCTTTTGACAAGCCCTTGTTTTTAAGCCGTTTATATTCTGGAAGTTGACTTGCTTTTTTGTGGATCAGTTCTTCATTTTCCCAAGGACCTTGATTTCCATAAGCATTTTCAAAAGCAGCCTGCAATTTTTGCATTCGCCTTTTCATCGCCGTTTCGGCATATTCTTGCAATTTTTTATCTAAAGTGGTATAAACCCGAAGGCCGTCGGTGGTCAAGTTAAATTTTGAACCATCTTCTTTGTGGTACTTTTTTTCGTCCAATAAATTTTCCAGTTGAACTTTCACATACTGTCGAAAATAGGGCGCAGTTCCCTGACTTTGGGAATAATAATGATAATCCAGCTCAATGGGCTGGCCCGAGTTTTTTTTCATCTGTGCTTGGGAAATGTAATTGTATTTTTCCATCTGGTGCAAGACCACATCGCGCCTCAACTGACTTCGCTCAGGAAACAAACGCGGGTTATAGCTGTGGTTTGCTTTTAACGAGCCAACTAAAACAGCTGATTCCCTCAGTTTTAAATCCCAAACGTCCTTACTGAAAAATTTATGGGCGGCACTTTGAATGCCATAAGTATTGTCGCTAAAAGGCACGGTGTTAAAATACATCGTCAGGATTTCCTGCTTGCTATAGATTTCTTCCAGCCGGCCGGCGACTATGCTTTCGCGTAATTTATTGACGACGATGCTCATAAAACCAAAATCATCCCGCCCAAAAAGGTTTTTTGCCAGCTGGAGCGTAATGGTACTTCCGCCACCGGAAGATTTATCGCTCATCAATATTGTTTTGAAAAACACGCGTAACAGACTTCGGTTGTCAACCCCGTCGTGTTCATAAAAACGCGCATCTTCGGTAGCGACCAAAGCATTGATCAGGTTTTTGGGCAGATCGTCAAATTTTACCGGCTCGCGGTCAAAGGTGAAGTATTTCCCGATCAGTTTTCCGTTGTGGTCGAGGATTTGGGTTGCTTCACTTTGCTCGAGGTTGGCCAGTTCATTTTTATCGGGCACGTGTCCCCAAACCCCAAAATAGATACTGGCATACAGTCCAAAAAACAGGACGGCCATCGTCATTATAGCAATTATTGGCCAGCGAAACCAGCGTTTTTTCCACCACTTTTTTAGCATAAAAGCTTATTTTTTAATAGGAACGCAAAGAAACCGAGTTCCGTATAAAATCACAATGAAAAGCTGAAATGTTCTGGGGAAGTTTTGATTTCACTTCAGAAATTTGGGTTGGGATGTATTCGATTTCTTGAGCCAAAACAAACCTTGACAATGCGTAACGCTAAAAAATGCATAAACAGACCTTTGAAAATTACTTCTAGTATTAAAGTTGCCAGTAGTTTAAAAATTTTGCATAGTTTTGATTTTAAATGAAAGTATTTAAAAAACATACAAATATAGCTCATCGATTTCCCAAGCACCTGTTTTGGGATATGGATGCAAGTAAATTATCCCCGCAAAGGGATAAAGAAATAATCATTCCCCGAGCATTATTTGCCACAACCCGGGAAAGTTTTCAAGAAGATGTCAGCAAACTGGAAGCAATTTATAGCTCAAAGGAAATACTTTCTGTCCTTAAAAACACTAAAGAACGCATTAGCAATGAGGTCTGCCGCTTGGTAGCAAAACGTTATCACGTTAAACCATTTCTACGCTATAAATTATGAAAGCGGTAAGTAAATTGCTGCACACTACCATTGAAGAACTTCAAAATTTAGAGAGTCTTCAATCATTTTCACTTGCCGGGGAACTAATTTAGCGTTGAGGTTCAATCATAGGAAATCTATTGATATTGATTTATTCTGTCATGACATCATCGGTTTCAAAGGTTTTGGCAAAATCAAACAAGAAGTTACCAGCTTATACCCTAAAACAGATCTTAAGTTTCAGGATCCAATGAATATCAACCGGCAGTTTACCTTTCTTCGCTTTTTTATTCCAAAAAATGATATTATCATTAAAGTAGAGTTAATTCAAAACATGAAACTGCTCGATAATATTGAAAATATAAAAGGTCTTCGTTTAGTTTCAGTTAGAGATATAGGTTTATTCAAACTCATGAGCGCATCGACACGATCAGTTAAAAAGGATGTTTATGATCTTTATTACATCACGCGACAAATTCCGATCGTTGCTTTATACACTGATTTAGGCAAAAAATACAGTATCTTCAATAAGAAAGAGCATCAAAATATTTTTGACATTGATGCAGAAAAGACTGTTTTAAATGACCCACATCGTCTCTTGTTATTTGAAAAAGCAAATAGACAAACTGGAATTAAAATGATCCATTCGCACGACAACATTATTCAAATGGAACACGCAGCTTCTTGGCAACAGGCTCGGTTAGGCTGGCGGCGACAAGTGAGAAGTTTATGTGAATATTTGAAAAAAGATTTTTAAAGCCTTAAAATTCACAATCAGATCTAACGCTTGTGTACAAGTGATAAAGTGTTAGCATGGTGTTTCACTAATCTATAAAAAATTTGCTGTTTTCCTTACGCGAAAGCGAACCACCGATAATTTAGTGTTTTCGAAATTGCTTATTTATACCTAAAAAATTTTGAAGTTTAGTACCTTTACGCTTCTAAAAATCCAGCTTTATGAGTGCGCCAAAACGCTATACAATTACCGCCGCTTTGCCTTATACCAACGGCCCAATTCACATCGGGCACCTCGCCGGGGTTTATGTCCCCGCCGATATTTATGCGCGTTATCAACGGATGCGGGGCGAAGATGTCGTTTTTGTCTGCGGAAGCGATGAACACGGCGTTCCCATAACCATCAAGGCAAAAAAAGAAGGCGTCACACCGCAGGATATTGTCGATCGCTATCACACGCAGATCAAAACTTCACTTGCGGACTTTGGGATTCAGTTTGATAATTATTCCCGCACCTCATCTAAAAAACACAGCGAAGTGGCTTCCGGATTTTTTAAAAAATTATATGACGACGATAAATTCATCGAGGAAGTCACCGACCAACTTTATGACGCCGAGGCGCAGCAATTTCTAGCCGACCGATTTGTGGTGGGCATCTGTCCAAAGTGTGGTTTTGAGGAAAGCTATGGTGATCAATGTGAAAACTGTGGTACTTCACACAATTCGACGGATTTAATCAATCCAAAGTCGGCCATTACCGGCGCTTCGCCAAGCCTGCGCGAAACGCGCCACTGGTTTTTACCGCTGGACCGTTATAACGATTGGTTGAAAAAATGGATATTGGAAAGCCATAAATCAGATTGGAAACCCAATGTTTATGGGCAGTGCAAATCCTGGATCGACGAGGGTTTAAAACCCCGTGCGGTGACCCGTGATCTCGATTGGGGAATCCCCGTTCCCGTGAAAGGCGGCGACGGCAAAGTGCTTTATGTGTGGTTTGATGCGCCCATTGGCTACATCACCGCGACTCAGGAATGGGCTGAGCAGCAAAATAAAGACTGGGAACCTTATTGGAAAGACGAGAATACTAAATTGGTTCATTTTATTGGGAAAGACAACATCGTTTTTCACTGCATCATTTTTCCGGTAATGTTGAAAGCAGAAGGAAGTTACATCCTGCCCGATAATGTGCCGTCCAATGAATTTTTGAATTTAGAAGGCAGCAAGCTTTCCACCTCGCGGAACTGGGCGGTTTGGTTGCACGAATATTTGGAAGACTTCCCCGAAAAAGAAGATGTTTTGCGCTATGTGCTCACCGCCAATGCGCCGGAAACCAAGGATAACGATTTTACCTGGGGCGATTTTCAAACCCGCAACAACAGTGAACTCGTCGGGATTTTCGGGAATTTCATCAACCGCGTGGCGGTGTTGACCCATAAATATTATGACGGCAAAGTTCCAGAAGCTGAAAACCTTCAAGAAATTGACAAAGTAACTTTAGAAAAACTGCGGCGCTATCCAGCCATTATTGCGGCGTCGATAGAAAAGTATAAATTCAGGGAAGCGCAACGCGAAATGATGAATTTGGCGCGCCTTGGCAATAAATATATCGCCGACGAAGAACCGTGGAAAACCATCAAAACCGATGAAGGGCGCACGCAAACTGTTATGTTTGTCGCCTTGCAGATTTCAGCAGCTTTGGCGACACTCAGCAAACCTTTTTTACCCTTTACTTCTGAAAAACTAAAAGGGATTTTGAAGCTCGAAGAACTCACTTCCTGGAACAATCTTTCAACCGAGGAAAACCTATTGCCGAGCGGTCATCAAATTGGAAAAGCGGAACTTCTTTTTAGCAAAGTCGAGGATTCCGAAATTGAAAAACAGCTTCAAAAACTGGAAAATACCAAAACCCAAAACAAAACCGAAGAAAACGAAGTTGCGCCACAAAAAGAAATGATCCAGTTTGATGATTTCACGAAATTGGATTTGCGAACGGGCACGATCCTCGAAGCTGAAAAAAAGCCAAAAACCAAGAAGTTGATGAAATTGAAAGTGGACACAGGTCTTGACCAGCGCACGATCGTTTCTGGAATTGCCGAGCACTTTAAAGCCGAGGAACTCGTCGGGAAAAAAGTAAGCGTGGTAATGAATTTAAAACCCATTAAGCTGCGCGGCACTTTGAGCGAAGGAATGATTTTAATGACCGAAGATAAAAATGGAAAACTCGTTTTTGTCAATCCCGATGAATCTGTGGATAATGGAAGTGTGATAAATTGATTGGGCGATTTTATTTTAAAACTGCAATACCACAGAGGACGCTGAATAACATAAGAGAAATCTTGATTTTTCCTGTGTGGTTTTAACTTTCCCCTCTACGCCCCGACGCACAGGTTTTAAAGAGGGGTGGTTTCCAAAAATATTTTTCAGATTTTTGGAGACTGGGGGTGTTCGGTCGTTGCTGGATAGACTGTTCAAACAGTATTAGAAGTAAAAAAGTAAACTATTAGCTTTTTTAATCCCTTTCATTTCAACAAACTGACAAGAATGTCGCAAAGATGTCGTCCGTAAACCGTTAGAACCAACGTCCTAATAAGTTTAAATTTACCCAAAATTTAAAAACTAAAAAATGCACGTAGGACAAAAAATAAAAGAGGCAAGAAAAACAAAAGGTTTTTCGCAGGAAGAATTGGCCGAGCGCGCAAAAATAAACCTGCGAACTGTTCAACGGATTGAAACTAATGAAAGCGAGCCGCGCGGAACAACTCTTAATTTAATTTGCGGTGTTATATACCAATTCAACTATAAGAATACGTGAATATTTGTATTAATTTTTCCAATTACGGCGTTAAAAAGCCTCGATGTAGCTTAGGCTATATCTATGTTTTTTGCCTTGTACTTGAAAAAATTTCTAAACAAATCTTAAACGCAGTATTACAGTAGAATTGGTATTAGAGCTCAGGACCGAGGAAATTTTAGAATTCGGAAAAGAGCCAGACACTAAATACTTGGTTTATTTTCACCTTTCAGTCTTGGCTTTTTTAGTAATACCCACCGGAAACATTATTTTACCCTTGATTTTATGGCTCACCAAAAAAGATAAAATCAGTGGTCTGGACAAAATCGGGCCAAATCTGTTGAATTTTCAGATTGTATGGACAGTGTGCAGTTTTCTGTCGATAATGGGATTTGCATTTTTAAAGATAATTCACTTTGGTGGTGAAGAAATTTTAATGTATGTATTCCTTGGGTTATATGCTTTTAATATAGTCCTTCCGATTCTATTTGCCATAAAAACAAAAAAAGGAAAGCCAAAGAAAATGTATCCTGGCTTAGTGAGATTGGTAAAATAAATTTTTCTTATCTTTATAAATCAAATGCTAAAACAATGGAACTCACCATAAAAGGAAATGATGAAAAACGCTTAAACCTGATTGAGAAACTGGCTGAAGAGCTGGGTTTGGCTATTGAGAAAAAGCAAACAGAACAAAGGACAGATAAGCGCGGGGAAAGTCAAGAAGAGCGGTCAGAAAAACTTTATGAATTGATGGGAGAAATGGCCGCGTCGGGAGGAATTAAGAGCATTAAAGATCCAATTGCTTGGCAGCGAGAGATTAGAAAGGACAAACCGCTATATGGAAGAGAAGAATAATGGGGTTTTAGGTTTTTAATTATAGGACAAATTATCTTTTCAATAACCTCAAAAAAACATTAAATCATTTTTGCTTATCTTTAAATTTTAATCTAATGGAACTCACCATAACAGGAAACGATAAAAAACGCTTGGCAAAAGTAAAAGATTTTGCTGAAAAATTGGGCTTGAATATCTCTTCAACAAAGAACGAACTTCATAATGAACAAAATAGCCAAAAACAAAAAAAAGCAGCTGAAGCGATGGAAAAATTAACTGGTATCGGGGCGTTTCAAGATATTGATGATCCCGTAGCTTGGCAGCAAGAACTGCGAAAAGACCGCGATATAGGACGTGATGAATAAGCTGTTACTGGATTCAAATATCATTATTGGTCTGGGGAAAAACCGGTTCCCAATGGAAATTGTTCAAAATCATTTAAGTTATGTGTCTGAAATAACACGTTTAGAAGTTTTTGGCTATCACCAAATTAAGATGCAAGAAGAGTTATTGCTCAATCAATTTTTTGGCAACATTACGTGTATCGCTATTTCGAAATCCTTGATTGACAAGTCAATAAAACTTAGAAAGGAAAAAGCAATGTGTATTGGTGATGCTATTATTGGAGCAACAGCTATTTTAGAAGACTTACCAATTGTTTTGGCAAACATCAAAGATTTCCAGCATATTAAAGGTTTGGAATTAATCGATCCAGTTTCTATTTGAAGGATTTAAGCCGATTCATCTATTTTCGACCATCAACCCATCCACAAATGAACCTTAAAAACTTCATCCGCATTATCCCTGATTTTCCAAAAAAGGGAATTTCCTATAAAGACATCACGCCACTTTTAAACAATCCTGAAGCAACTGAATTTGCGCTTAAAAAATTAGTAAAAGGTCTGCCGGATAACATTGATAAAGTCGCCGGAATAGAATCCCGGGGGTTTTTATTTGGTTTTTTGCTCGCTCAATATTTGGGCGTAGGCTTTGTCCCCATCCGCAAACCCGGAAAGCTGCCCGCCGAAAAGTATGCCGAAAGTTATGACCTGGAATATGGTTCCGATACTTTGGAAATGCACAAAGATGCCATTAAACCTGGCGAAAGAACAGTGCTTCACGACGATCTGCTCGCTACCGGCGGCACAGCAAAAGCCGCTTGCCGATTGATTGAAAAAGGCGGTGGAACAATTGAACAGTGCAATTTTATCATTGAACTCGACCAACTCAAAGACCGCAAAAAAAATAGAGGCTTATGATTTTTCAGCTTTGATAAATTTTTTAGACTAAAAAAAAGCTACCTAATCAGTTCTTAGCACTATAGCAAATTCTATGTGCGGTTAATTCCCTTGTTTCTTGTAATTCAGCGTATCAACAAGCGACTGAAAAGCCATATTTTAGGCGAATTTCTGTATATTTGCCGTTATAATTGGTTTTTAATTTATGAAAGCAGATAACCTATTGGAAAATTTTGATGAAGTTGGGGATGATCACCTTACCTCAAACCCTGAAAATCCGCTTCGTGACGATGCCTTTGAACTGACCGATGAAGAAAAAATCGAGTCGATCAAAAAGGATGTCAAAAGCATTATGGAAACACTTGGGCTGGATTTGACCGATGACAGTTTAAAGGGAACGCCTAATCGCGTTGCGAAAACTTATGTGAATGAACTTTTCGCAGGACTTCATCCCGATAATAAACCAAAGGCCTCAACATTTGACAATAAATATAAATATGGTCAAATGCTGGTCGAGAAAAACATCACCGTATATTCGACTTGCGAGCACCACTTTTTGCCCATTGTGGGCCGGGCCCACGTGGCCTATATTTCAAACGGCACAGTCGTCGGACTTTCAAAAATGAACCGGATTGTCGATTATTTTGCACGGCGTCCACAAGTTCAAGAGCGGATGACCAAACAGGTTGTCCACGAGCTTCAGCAGGTTTTGGAAACACCAGATGTCGCCTGTGTGATTGATGCAAAACATCTTTGTGTGAACAGCCGTGGCATCCGCGATATTGAAAGCAGCACGGTAACCAGCGAATATGGCGGAAAATTTGAAGACGATGCCACTAAACAGGAATTCCTGGAATATATTCAACTCGACACCAATTTTTAAATAGCATTCTTCCCAAAGTCAGTTTTAATGGAATTATTTGAAGAACAAAAACTCAAAATTTACAATTCCCTCTCGGGTGAAAAAGAAATTTTTAAACCTTTGGTCCCTGGTCGTATCGGAATGTATGTTTGCGGGCCCACGGTTTACAGCAATGTTCACCTGGGCAACTGCCGCACTTTTATTTCTTTTGATATCGTTTTCCGTTATTTGAAACACTTGGGTTATAAAATCCGGTATGTGCGGAATATTACAGATGCCGGACACCTTGAAGATGACGGGGAAGAAGGCGAAGACCGCATTGCCAAAAAAGCGCGGATAGAAGAAATCGAACCTATGGAAGTCGTACAAAAATATGCCACTGACTTCCACAGGATTTTGCAGAAGTTCAATAACATTCCCCCGAGCATCGAGCCGACCGCCACCGGCCACATTGTTGAGCAAATCGAAACCGTGAAAGAAATTATTGAGAAAGGTTTGGCCTATGAATCCAATGGCTCGGTTTATTTTGATGTTCAGAAATATAATAAATCAAATCATTACGGCATTTTAAGCGGACGCAAGCTCGACGATATGATTACGAACACCCGCACACTTGCCGGACAAGATGAAAAGAAAAACCCGCAGGATTTTGCGCTTTGGAAAAAGGCCGAACCCCAGCACATTATGCGTTGGCCCTCGCCTTGGTCTGTTGGTTTTCCGGGCTGGCATTTGGAATGCACGGTGATGAGTTCAAAATATCTCGGTGATGAATTTGATATTCACGGCGGCGGAATGGACCTGAAATTTCCGCACCACGAGTGCGAAATTGCCCAGGGAACTGCTGCCAATGGAAAAAGCCCGGTCAATTATTGGATGCACGCCAATATGCTGACACTTAATAAACAAAAAATGTCCAAAAGCACTGGTAATAATATTTTGCCCCGTGATCTTTTTACGGGTAATAACAAATTGTTGAGCAAACCTTTTCCTGCCAATATCGCGCGTTTCTTTATGCTGCAAGCCACTTACCGCAGTATTCTGGATTTTTCTGATGAAGCACTGACCGCTGCAGAAAAAGGATTTAATAAGCTGATGGACGCGCTAGCCATTTTCCCTAAACTGCAAGCTGGAAATAAATCTGATTTTGATATAAAAAAATGGCGTCAGAAATGCTATGATGCGATGAATGATGATTTCAACACACCGGTTTTGATTTCACATTTATTTGAAGGCGTTAAAATGATCAATTCGGTCAATCAAGGCAATGCGATATTGACCGAAGAAGATTTAAAATTGTTTAAGAAAACACTGGATGCTTTTACCTTTGATGTTTTAGGTTTGGAAACCGCTGAAAGTTCCACTCAAAACGAAGACGGCACCGAGCGGTTGGAAAAGGCGGTTGAACTGCTCATCGATTTACGCAACAGCGCCCGACAGAACAAGGATTTTGAAACCAGCGATAAAATCCGTGATGAACTGGCAGAAGCCGGGGTGCAACTGAAAGACGGCAAGGATGGAACTGAGTTTGAGTTGTGATTTTAAGTAGTTATTTTTTTAAAATTTTTAGAGGATTAACGAAGACCTTTAAAATAGTTATTTTGAAATTTTAAAATAACCTATTTATTAAACAATGCTTCCACAAGCCTGCCTGCCGGCAAAGGCATGCTCAGCAGGACTCTACAATTTTCAATTGGCTTTGTGGTAATTCAAATTTTTAAAAATCACCAAAAAAACTTAATCCAGAATAATGCGTTTTTTAATCTATCCATTTCTGGGACTTATATGGGTTTATCAGCATTTGATATCGCCATTGACACCGGCGAGTTGCAGATTTCAACCCACTTGCTCAACTTACGCTAAAACAGCTTTTAAACGTTTTGGTTTTCTAAAAGGTTTAAAATTAAGTTTTCACCGAATAAGAAAATGCCATCCCTGGGGCAGTTCTGGTTTTGATCCTGTGCCGCCGAAAGAATAGGTTTTTCCAACCACCTCAAACTATCATTCCAAAAAACCTTGTAATCTGTCATTCTGAAAAATTACGACCAGAGGAAGGAATTTATTCAGAATCTGCTCATCGGTTCCCATAAAGTCCTTGTTGCCTGAGATTTGTAAAAACCAAAAACAGATCCTGAACCTCTTTGTTACGCTGCGCTGTGCAAAGAGGTTCAGGATGACAGGAATAGAAAGGACAAACAGGCTATGTTACTCTGCGCTGTTCAAAGAGGTTCAGGATAACAATAACTGAAGGGCCTGCAGTAATTGTTTGAAAGCCTATGCATAATTTAAAAAATAGCCAGATCACCTTTTCCTTCCCGAATTAAAGTGGGTTCTTTTTCCGTTAAATCGACCACCGTTGAAGCCACATTTCCGCCAAAGCCGGCATCGATAACGATATCCACCTGTTTTTGCCATTTTTCATAAATGAGTTCTGGGTCTGTGGTATATTCAATGACTTCATCGTCGTCCTTGATGGACGTGGAAACAATCGGGTTCCCCAGTGCTTTGACAATTCCCAGTGCAATGGAATTGTCGGGCACGCGAATGCCAACGGTTTTTTTCTTCTTGAACACAGTCGGCAAATTGTTAGAACCTGGAAGGATAAATGTGTATGGCCCGGGAAGACTGCGCTTCAAGGTTTTGAAGGCATTGTTGTCAACTTTTGCATATTCCGAAAGGCAACTCAAGTCCTCACAAACAAAGGACAGCTTTGCTTTTTCTAAATTGATGTCTTTGATCAAGGCTATTTTTTTTAGGGCTTCATTGTTTGTGATGTCGCAACCCAAACCGTAAACTGTGTCTGTGGGATAAATAACCAAGCCGCCTTTTCGCAGCACTTCGGCTACTTTTTCAATTTTCTTTTGGGAGGGGTTTTCCTCGTATAACTTCAAAAGTTCAGCCATAATAGTTTGGTTTTAATGAACATTAAAGATAGCCAAAACTAACCCCAAAATCAAGTTTTAAGAGAAAGATAACTATTGAGGGGAAAGTAAAAGACCGCCTTGAGTATTCGGGGCTGAAGGATGCAGGATTATATTATAATTTTTAATATCCCCAATAATAATAATAAATAAAATTGATCCTGTTGAATTATTCCACTGGTCACTTTGACCCGGTCAGTATTGAGTCAAGCCGAAATGCTCAATAGTTACCGGCGAGGAATATTTTTTGCCCCCAAAGCAGGCTTGGGGGGGACGGGCTGATATTAGATTTTGTGTTTAAGGCTTACCACATCTGATGCTAAAATTGCGTATTCAAAATTGTCAGACCAACCTTTCTTAAGAGGTAAAACTTTTCTTTTTCGACCCTCTCTTGTCATTCCACCTTTTTCCAAAGTCCGAATACTTCCGATATTATCAATCGCGCACCCAGCTTCAATCCGATGTAAGTTCAATTCATTAAATCCAAATTCCAACATTTTGTTTAAGGATTCGGTTGCGTATCCATTATTCCAAAAATCAGGGTGAAATTTAAACCATATTTCAGCCATCTTAAATTTTGGGTTTCCACAATTTAGAGCAACAAGACCGATAAAAGATTTGTCTGTGATTAGCTCAACTTTGAATGTGAAACTTGTTTTCTTCCCATTGTTGTTTTTTACTATCCATTCCTCTACGATTTTTTTAGTCTCGCTAATATCCGTCGGAATTCCTAAAGTATTGAATCTGTCAGTTTTGGGCAATGAATGTAATTCGTGTATTTTTTCTAAATCTGCTGTCGATATTGGCTTTAACTTCAACCGATCAGTCTCTAATATTTTATTCATTATCGATTTTATTTTAACTGAGTTTATCCAGTTTAGCAAACCTCAACAATAACTTTTTAATACCGCCTTTTTCAAAATTAATTTCAGCTTTTTTATCGCGGCCTGCGCCTTCAATTCCCACCACTGTTCCTTTTCCAAATCGACCGTGAGCTACTTCTTGGCCTTTTTCAAGATCAACGCCTTGAGTCTTGCTGCGCTTTACCTCTTTATCACCTGGCCGCAACCGGCGCAATTTTCGCAGTTGTTCTTCTGAAGGTTTATGTGATGGCGGCGGTGTTCCACTTTTCGGTTTGGTTTGCCGCAATTTGCTTTTATCGACTTCGCCAAAAATATCGGCATTGAGCATCGGGTTATAACGACCGTCATCTTTTGGCGTCATCCGGTCCACAAAATTTTCGTTGATCTCTTCAAGAAAACGGCTGGGATCGGCATCGGTAATTTTTCCCCAGCGGTATCGCGATTGGGCGTAAGTCAAATAAGCTTGTTTTTCAGCACGCGTCAAGGCGACATAAAACAAGCGCCGCTCTTCTTCTAGCTCAGAACGCGTGTTGATGCTCATCGCAGAAGGAAAAAGGTCTTCTTCCAGACCGACAATATACACATAGGGAAATTCAAGGCCTTTGGCCAAGTGAATGGTCATCAACGAGACGCGGTCTTCATCGTCATTTTCTTTATCGAGGTCTGTGGCAAGGGCGACGTCTTCCATAAATTCCTGCAGCCTGCCATTAGTTTCCTCATTTTCCTGCTGTTCATCCACAAAATCCTTGATCCCGTTCAGCAGTTCTTCAAGGTTTTCAATTTTCCCAATACCTTCCGGCGTTCCGTCTTTTTTGAGTTCTTGCAACAAGCCTGTTTTTTTGGCCATCATTTCGGCTGCGGTGAACGCATCTTCATTTTCAGCGGCAATTTGAAAACTCTTGATCATTGTGACGAAATTGGTGATCTTTCGTTTAAACCGGTTCGTGAGGTTAAGGTCGAGTTTTTGAATATTTTCCATCACCTCATAAATGCTTCGGTCATAATGATTAGCAGCAACGGTGAGTTTATCCATCGTCGTCGCGCCAATCCCGCGGGAAGGATAATTGATGATCCTTTTCAGGGCTTCTTGGTCTTTTGGGTTGATGACCAACCGGAAATAACCCAACAGATCTTTGATTTCCTTGCGCTGATAAAAACTCAACCCGCCATAAATCCGGTAAGCAATATCTTTCTTCCGCAGGGCATCCTCGATGGAACGGCTTTGGGCATTTGTGCGATAAAGCACAGCAAACTCGCCATTTCTGCGTTGGTTGTCCATTTTATTTTTAAAAATAGAACTCGCCACAAAACGGCCTTCTTCACCATCGGTCAATAACCGGTTAATGATAATTTTACCGCCATCATCATTGTCTGTCCAGACCACTTTTTCAAGTTTGTTTTTATTGTGGTCAATAATCGAATTAGCGGCATTCACGATATTTTTTGTCGAGCGGTAATTTTGTTCCAGGCGATAGGATTTAGCATCGCTATAATCTTTTCTGAAATTGAGGATATTGTTGATGTTCGCGCCGCGGAAACCATAAATACTTTGCGCATCATCGCCCACCACGCAAAGGTTTTGGAAGCGATCACTCAAAGCACGGACGATCAAATATTGCGAGTGATTGGTATCCTGGTACTCATCGACCAAAATGTACCGGAAGCGGTCCTGGTATTTTGCCAAAACCTCGGGAAAACGCGTGAGCAATTCGTTTGTTTTGAGTAAAAGATCATCAAAATCCATCGCGCCGGCCTTGAAACACCGATCGACGTAAGCCTTGTAAATCTCGCCCATTCGCGGCCGTTTTGCCATTTCATCGGCTTCGATGAGTTCTGGGTTGTTATAATATGCCTTGACAGTTATCAAACTGTTTTTAAAGGACGAAATCCGGTTATAGATTTTTTTATATTTATAAATATCCTTGTCCAACTTCATATCCTTGATGACCCCACGGATCACGCTGTGTGAATCCTTGGTATCATAAATCGTGAAATTTCTGGGGTAGCCCAGTTTATCGCCCTCAATCCTCAAAATGCGCGCAAAAACCGAGTGAAAAGTTCCCATCCACAGGTTTTTTGCTTCGGTGGAACCCACGATTTGTTTGATGCGGTGTTTCATTTCCCGCGCTGCTTTATTGGTAAAAGTCAAAGCCAGGATATTAAATGGATCGATGTCGTTTTCCATCATGTGCGCAATGCGGAAAGTGAGTACGCGTGTTTTTCCAGATCCGGCCCCGGCAATAACCATTAACGGACCGTCGATTTGCTTGACTGGCGCGAGCTGGGCTTCGTTTAGCCGATTGAGGTAGTGTTCCAAAACAAAGTGATTTTAAAAGCGTGAATGTAACTAAAAATGGGCAGAAATGAAATTGGACTTAACCTGGAATTTGAATGTAATAGAAGTCTTTTTAAAAGTGGTAAAAAGAAGCAGGCGTTGCGATTTCTCGGGTTGATATTATTACTTTTGCATTATAGACGAGAATTAATTTTCCATAAAAAATTAGATTTGAAAAATCTCATATTCACTCTAAATGCACCGCATTAAAGTTATCATCCCGGCCTTTAATGAAGAAAATTCGATTGCAGCTGTTATCGGTGATATTCCTAAATTTGTTGAGGAAATCATTATTGTCAGCAACAACTCTACCGATAACACAGCGGAAAATGCAATACACGCTGGCGCCAAAGTGCTTTTTGAAGAAAAACCCGGATATGGTTATGCCTGTTTAAAGGGAATGGATTATGTTGCGACAAAATCAGAAAAACCAGATATTATTGTTTTTCTGGATGGCGATTACAGCGACTATCCTGAACAACTAGAAGCTATTATTGAACCGATTGTAAAAAAAGATATTGATTTTGTAGTTGGTGCGCGTGTCAAGCGCTTTCGCGAAAATGGCAGTATGACTTTTCCCCAGCGATTTGGAAATGCCTTGGCAACACAATTAATGCGTTTGTTTTTTAATTCTAAATTTACTGATTTAGGACCCTTTCGCGGCATAAAATATGACAAACTGTTGGGGCTGAAAATGGAAGATAAAACTTATGGATGGACCGTTGAAATGCAGCTCAAAGCTTTACGTCAAAATTTATCTTACGCGGAAGTGCCCGTAAAATACCGCAACCGGATTGGCGTTTCAAAAGTTTCTGGCACGCTTAAAGGCTCAATTTTTGCTGGAGTTAAAATCTTGAGTTGGATTTTTAAATACAGTTTCAAATAATGCAATTAGCAGTCCTCATCCTTTATTCTCTGGCGCTAATAGTCATTTTTCTATACAGCCTGGCTCAACTGAACTTGCTTTTCAATTATTTAAAAGCTAGAAAGAAGAAAGATACTTCTGAAAAATTTGATTTTTCAAACCCTGAAGAAATCCCCTTTGTCACTATTCAACTGCCGCTTTACAACGAACTCTATGTCGTTGAACGCTTGCTGAAAAATATTGCCAAACTGGATTATCCACACGATAAACTGGAAATTCAGGTCCTGGATGATTCCACTGATGAAAGTCTGTTGACCACCCATAACCAAGTCGCGGAACTGCAAAAAACCGGTTTGCCCATTCAGCACATTACCAGAAAAGACCGAGAAGGTTTTAAAGCCGGTGCGCTTAAAGAAGGCTTGAAAATTGCCAAAGGTGATTATATAGCCATTTTTGACTCAGATTTTGTGCCCAATGCTGACTGGCTTCAAAAAACCGTTCCTTATTTTAAGGACAAAAACATCGGCGTGGTGCAAACGCGCTGGGCACATCTCAATCGGGATTATTCACTGTTGACAAAAATCCAGGCATTTGCGCTTGACTTTCACTTTATACTCGAGCAAGTGGGGCGGAATTTTGGCCATCATTTCATTAATTTTAATGGAACGGCCGGCATTTGGCGAAAAAAGTGCATTATCGATGCGGGAAATTGGCAAGGCGACACGCTCACCGAAGATCTGGATTTAAGTTACCGCGCGCAATTAAAAGACTGGGATTTTAAATATCTCGAAGATGTAGAAACACCGGCAGAATTGCCCGTTGCCATAAGTGCGGCCCGTTCGCAACAATTTCGCTGGAACAAAGGAGCCGCAGAGAATTTTCAAAAACTTTACAGCCGTTTAATCAAAGATCCGAACGTTTCTTTTAAAACCAAATTTCACAGCTTTTTCCATTTGCTCAACAGCAGTATGTTTTTGCTCATTTTGCTCGTTGCTGTGCTTAGCGTTCCGGTTTTATACATTAAAAACAACAATCCGGCTTACAGTTGGTTTTTTAATGTCACAGCCTTTTTTACCATTAGCACGGTTATCTTTTTCTTTTGTTATTGGGTAACTTATAAACGTATTCACGGCGGGGGTTTCAAAAACCTTTTGAGTTATATAAAAATGTTTCTCTTGTTCTTTTCGGTTGCGATGGGTTTTAGTGTGCACAACTCTTTAGCCGTTCTGGAAGGGCATTTTGGGAAAAAGTCTGAATTTATCCGCACACCAAAATTTAATCTCGACAAACTGAACGACAACTGGAAAAACAATGTCTATCTCATCAATCGCATTTCCATTAACACCATTATCGAAAGTTTACTATTTCTTTATTTTGGTTATGCAATTTACAGCGCCTTTATTGTCAATGATTTTGCGCTCTTACCTTTTCATTTGATGCTGTTTTTTGGGTTTGGCTTTGTGGCTTTTAAATCTGTTTTTTCTAAAATTTGACAAGGCTGAAAACAAATGATTGATTTGACGTTTTTTTTTGTTCAAATAGAAAGGGTTTCGGTGAAAAACCAAAACCCTTTTTTTATCTTATGTAAATTAAAGATAGTAAAACACCCTAATCTACATTATCATTTTTCTTTTTTTTGCGGTCATACGAGCGGTAATCCGGCCAGTTTTGGTTTGAGTTTTCAATAGCCTTCATTGCGATATCCCGAACCTGTTCAGAAGCGGCATCTGATTTTATGCCGAGGGAATCGATAAATTCCTTTTGTTCATCAACTTTGTTTTTCAGCGAACCAATCTGTTCCTTGCGCAATTGAATATCGGCTTCGAGGTCTTTGGTTTTTAATTGCATTTCATACTGATGCTTTTGCGCTAATTTTTCGGTCAGTTGCTGCTCTTGGCGGGAAAGGGCATTTTCCGGTTCTTCCTCAAAACCTACCACTTTTTCCTTCATCGATGCATATTCCTCTTCTTGCGCTTTCAGTTTCGCTTCGCGTTCGGCGGTTTCCTTTTCAAACTCGTCTTCTTCTTCTTTGAGTTCTTTTTCCTGCTGGGCTTTTTTCTGACGGTAAGCATCTTCTTCATTTCGACGCTCTACTTTCTTTTCAAATTCATATTCCTCTTTTTCCCGCCCCCATTTTCTTTTTTGCTCGTCAATCGCTTCCTTTAACTCTTCTCGCTCTTGGGCCATTTCCCGCTCCTGCTTTTGCTTTTCTTCGCGGTGCGTCAACAGCAAAGCTTCCAGGCTATCGGCCTCGGCTTTGATCTGGTGGATTTCTTCCAAGTTGTTTTCTTCCGTTTCCACGGCTTCGTTTAGGGTCTTGAACTTTTCCTGTTCAGTGCTCAATTTTTCCTCCATTTGGTCAAATTCCCCGATCACCCAATTTTTCAGCTCTGCAAAGCTGTTTTTATCTGTTGGCGTGCTGATTTCCTTTGCTTTTTCCACCGCTTTTTCAGCTTCGTTCACTTTGCGCAGGGCATTGGAATTTTCCTTGCGCAAGTCTTCCAGCTCTTCCAGTTCTTCGTGTTAGGCTTTCAAGATTTCTGCCTTAGTATTTGATTTGTTAACAGCCATAAGTTTTTGAATTTAAATGAGTTATTAAGCGGACTTTCCTTTAAAAAAATAAACGTGCCCGTTTATTTTTTCGCTTCAATTTTGTTTCGGCAAGATAAAAAAAAACGATATAAATTTTGACCCTATGTTATTTTGAATGGGTAAAACAATTTTTTAAAGAAAGCACTAAAGACATCTTCTTGCGAAGACTGAAATGAGTTCTTTGTTTTTCAAGAAAAAAGGAAAGCTAATACGCAAATCGTTCGCTGCTTTCTTTTGGCTTAAGCCTCGATTCCTATGAATTCAAATAGACAGGATCAATAGAAAGTGCTATGATCAAACCGAAAACATAAGCAGAAATTTTCAACTTCCTCAACAACTCAACAACTCAATAATCACTAACTAACATCTACCGAATGTGATTCGTAATGTAGCATCAATGCTTCTTAAAATCTACTTCGCCATAATACCTTTTCAGAAATTCTATTGCGACATTATAAAACTTAATTGGTATTATCAAGCATTTTATCTAAACTTCAGGAATTAAAACAAACCAAATATTTTTATAAAATTCACATAAAGAACTGTTAGACAATTACTTAAAAATATAAAAAAACTTACAACACTGATTTTTAATAAAAATCCTTTAAATCCTACCGTTTTTATAGGATAAAATTCTTTTATTTGCACCTGAATTTAGAAATCGCTTTCTGCGGTAAAAAACCAGACAACACGAAAATGCCGAAAATTCAGCAAAAACGACATATCGCAAAAACTATTTCTTGGCGGTTTATTGGAACGCTGGATACATTTATGTTGTCTTGGTTTGTGACTGGCAATCCCTTCACGGGTTTAAAGATCGGTTTGACCGAAACTGTGACCAAAATGGTTCTTTACTTTTTGCACGAACGCGCATGGTTTAAGTTAGACCTCAACAAAAACCTTGAAAAAAGCCGCAACCGGCATTTACTAAAAACCATCACTTGGCGGGTAATTGGTACGACTGATACGATCATTTTAGCCTGGATTTTTTCCGGCGACCCGTTAATAGGACTGAAAATCGGCGGGTTAGAATTAATCACGAAAATGTTGTTGTATTATTTGCACGAAAGGGTTTGGTTTCAGAGCAATTTTGGGGTTGTTGAAGACCGTGACTTAGAAGATCAGGCACATTCATCTGAGAAAGAGTAATTCTTAATGAGAGTATAATTAGAAGATTTGATTAAATAGATTAAAACCAATAGTTTTGTTTTTTAAAGCACCTCAATTATGAGCAAGTATTATTTAAATTATCTCGACGAGCTGGAGTCTGAAGCGATGTATATCCTTCGCGAAGTCTGGGCCCAATTTGACAATCCCGTGATTATGTTTTCCGGTGGAAAGGATTCAATCCTTGTCACGCATTTGGCAAAAAAAGCTTTTTATCCGGCGAAAATCCCCTTTCCACTAATGCATGTGGATACTGGTCACAATTTTCCGGAAGCCTTGAAATTCCGCGACGACCTGGTTGAAAAACTCGGCGTGCAATTGATTGTCGGTTCAGTTCAGGAATCCATCGATAAAGGACGTGTTGCTGAAGAAAAAGGAAAAAACGCGACGCGGAACAAATTGCAGATCACCACATTACTCGATACCATTGAAGAGCACAAGATCGATTGCGCCATCGGTGGTGGCCGTCGTGATGAAGAAAAGTCCCGTGCAAAAGAACGCTTCTTTTCTCACCGTGATGACTTTGGACAATGGGATCCCAAAAACCAACGCCCGGAATTGTGGAATTTGCTGAATGGAAAATATTTTGAAGGCGAACACTTCCGTGCATTTCCAATCAGTAACTGGACAGAAATGGATGTGTGGAATTATTTGCAGCGCGAAAACATTCAAATTCCTTCGCTCTATTTCGCTCACGAACGCGAAGTGGTGTGGCGCAACAATTCCTGGATCCCAAATTCCAAATTTTTAAAACTCGATGAGGGCGAAAAGATAGAAACTAAAAAAATTCGTTTCAGGACACTGGGCGACATCACCATCACCGGCGGACTGGAAAGTGAAGCCGACACCTTGGGTAAAGTTGCCGAAGAAGTCGCCACAATGCGGCAAACCGAACGCGGCAACCGCACCGATGACAAACGCTCTGAAAACGCAATGGAAGACCGGAAGAAGCAGGGGTATTTTTAAGGTCAATAACGCGGATTAAACGGATTTCGCGGATTCAGTTTTCTATTGATGTTTAAATAATGGGTTAAAACTATGAGTGAATTATTATTTAAAGATGAAACTTATAAAATAATAGGCACTTGTATGAAAGTCCATAAAGCTTTAGGGGCTGGTTTTCTTGAGGCCGTATATCACGAAGCTCTTGAGAAAGAATTATCAACTCAAAAAATTCCGTTTCAAACCAAAAAGAAATTAAAGGTCTATTATAATGACAAACCGCTTAAAAAATATTTCATAGCAGATTTTATTGCCTTTGAAAAAATTGTGATTGAAATAAAAGCCGCTTCATTTTTACATAGAAATAATGAAGCACAAACAATAAATTATTTAAAATCGACAAATCTACCGGTGGGCCTTTTGATAAATTTCGGGCAAGCCAGTTTAGTTTGGAAGCGATTTGTAAACACGAAACAAAATCCGCGGAATCCGCAAAATCCGCTTAATTAAATAATATTCGAAAATTCGTAATCTTATGCAGATAACTAACAACCAATTATTAAGATTCACCACCGCAGGAAGTGTGGATGATGGAAAGAGCACACTCATCGGAAGGTTGCTTTACGATTCTAAATCCATATTTGAAGATCAGTTGGAATCCGTGGAAAAAACGAGTAAGAAAAAAGGTCAGGAAGGCGTTGATTTGGCAATGTTTACCGACGGTTTGCGCGATGAGCGCGAACAAGGAATCACCATTGACGTGGCTTACCGTTATTTTACTACGCCAAAACGGAAATTCATTATCGCCGACACGCCGGGACACATTCAATATACACGGAATATGGTCACCGGTGCTTCCACGGCAAATGCAGCCGTGATTTTGATCGATGCCCGTCACGGCGTCATCGAGCAGACTAAACGCCACAGCTTTATCGCTTCCTTGCTCAATATTCCACACTTGATCGTTTGTATCAACAAAATGGATTTAGTGGACTATAAAGAAGAGCGTTATCAAGAAATCATGGAGCAGTTTGAGAAAGTTGCTTCCAAGCTGTTGGTTCAGGATATCCGGTTTATTCCCATCAGCGCTTTGTTGGGTGATAATGTGGTGAACCCTTCTGAAAATATGCCGTGGTTTAAAGGCTCGCCACTTTTATACGAACTGGAAACCTTGCATATTAGCAGTGATATCAACAAAATTGATGCGCGTTTCCCCGTGCAGACCGTTTTGCGTCCGCAAAGCGATGAGCACCGTGATTACCGTGGTTATGCCGGGCGGATGTCCAGCGGAGTGCTGCGAAAAGGTGATGAAGTTTCCGTTTTGCCATCAGGTTTTAATTCTAAAATCAAAAGCATCAATAATGGCGATAATGAAGTTGATGAAGCCTTTGCCCCGATGTCGGCGGCCGTGACTTTGGAAGATGACATCGATATTAGCCGTGGAGATATGATCGTGCGCACCAACAACCAGCCGAAATCCGAACAGGAATTTGATGTGATGCTTTGCTGGATGACTGATCAAGCCCCTCAGCCACGGGCAAAATACACGCTTTTTCACACCTCTAATGAACAGCGCGCAATGATTAAAAAGGTGGTCCATAAAATTGACATCAACACCTTTAACCGCGATACAGAAGATTTGAAACTCGGGATGAACGATATTGCCCGCGTCACCCTGCGCACCACGCACCGGTTGTTTTTAGACGAATACCGCGAAAACCGCAACACCGGAAGCTTGATTTTAATCGATGAAAATACAAATGAAACGGTTGCCGCAGCGATGGTGGTTTAAGTAAGCTTGATTATGACAGTTGATTATTTTGGCGTTTTGTTTAATGGATTGGAATAGGCTTAGCCACCGAAAAAACGCCTATTAAAAGTATAATAGACCCCAAAGCTTCCGCCCCGGCGGACAGGTTCGAAAACCTTTGGGTCTATTGATTTATAAGAGTTTTGGTATCACTCGTTATACCAATAATTTTTGGCTCTATGTTGTTTTAAGTGGGTAAACTATTAAGTTGTTTATCGAAAATGTCACCTCGAGCGCAGTCGAGAGGTCATTAGGTCTCGACTGCGCTCGAGGTGACAACTATTCCACAGTTTTTTATTACCCACTGTATTCAACATAGACCCTAATTTTTACGCAACTTTAGAGTTGAATAGTATTACTTCCCCGAAGCTTCTTTTTTCAGCTTTGTAAAATGTTTGTAAAAATGAGGGATTGTTTCAATACCTTTGAGGTAATTCCAGACCCCAAAATGTTCATTTGGCGAATGGATGACGTCGCTGGCAAGACCAAAACCCATTAAAATACTCTTGCTGTTGAGTTCTTTCTCAAAAAGCGATACAATAGGAATGCTTCCGCCGCTGCGCTGTGCCATGGGCGGCTTTCCAAAAACCTCGCGGTAAGCCAAATGGGCTGCGTTGTATTCCAAGCTGTTTGTCGGGGTGACATAATAAGATCCACCGTGGTGTGGTTTTACGTTCACTTCAACACTTTCTGGCGCGATGCTTTCAAAATGATCTTTAAAAAGTTCAGTGATGTTTTCCCATTTTTGATCGGGCACCAAGCGCATTGAAATTTTAGCATAGGCCTTGCCTGGAATAACGGTTTTTGCACCTTCGCCAATATAGCCGCCCCACATTCCGTTGACGTCCAAAGTGGGCCGAATGGCGTTTCTTTCATTGGTAATAAAGCCTTCTTCACCCTGAACCGATTTTATGCCCAAACTGTCTTTATATTCTTGAAGGTCAAACGGGATTTCGGCAATTTCCTGGCGCTCAACTTGGGTGAGTTTTTCCACGTGATCATAAAAACCGGGAATGGTGATTTTTCCATTTTCATCGTGCAGGCTGCCGATCATTTTAGAAAGGACATTAATGGGATTTGCTATCGCCCCGCCATAAAGCCCGGAATGCACATCGCGGTCAGGACCGGTCACCTCAACTTCCACATAACTCAACCCGCGTAAACCTACAGTTACAGAAGGAATACTTTTAGAAATCATTGAGGTGTCAGAAACCAAAATGACATCATTTTTGAGACGCTCTTTATTGTTTTTTATGAATCTGCCAAGGTTAGCACTGCCCACTTCCTCTTCGCCTTCGATCATAAATTTCACATTGCACGGCAATGAATTATTGTGCACCATAAGTTCAAGTGCTTTAACGTGCATATACATTTGGCCTTTGTCATCAGCAGCGCCGCGGGCATAAACCGCCCCTTCTGGATGTTCTTCGGTTTTTTTTATAACCGGCTCAAAAGGTGGACTTTCCCACAAATTAACAGGATCTGGCGGTTGCACATCATAGTGACCATAGACCAAAACTGTGGGCAATTCTGGGTCGAGAATTTTCTCGCCATAAACAACTGGGTGTCCACCTGTTTCACAAATTTCAGTAACATCACAACCGGCGTGTGCTAAACTTTTTTTCACCGAATTGGCCGCACGTAACATTTCGTTTTGGAAAGCAGGGTCGGCACTAACGGAAGGGATTTTAAGTAATTCCTTCAATTCATTTATAAACCGTTCCTGATTTTTGGCAACATAATCTTGGTTTTTCTTCATAAGTAACGCCCTTAAAATGGTTCTTGGGCAAAATAAGTTTTTTTTCTGAAAAAATAAGGGGCGCTCTATTTGTTTACGATAATTTTTATTTATTTTTGCATTTCAATTTTTCAGCGGGCGTGGTGGAATTGGTAGACACGCTAGATTTAGGATCTAGTGCTTCACGGTGTGAGAGTTCGAGTCTCTCCGCCCGCACACTTCGACAAGCTCAATGCGGCATTAAAAAAAGCCAACTTTATCGAGTTGGTTTTTTTGTTTTATCAAGAGAATTTTTTTCATAATAATCTTTGGCAGAAGTCATTTACTTCACAACCACCTTTTCCGTTTAAAATACCACAGCATCAGTAAGAAAACCACGATGATCACCCCCCAGAAACAATAATAGCTGTATTCCCACTTGAGTTCTGGCATGTGCTCAAAATTCATCCCATAAATACCGGCCATAAAGGTGAGTGGAATAAAAATACTGGCCATAATGGTCAGCACTTTCATCACTTCGTTCATCTTATTGCTGATGGTGGTCATATACATATCCATCAAGCCCCAGATCATTTCGCGGTAGATTTCAATATTTTCCGAAACCTGGATGATGTGGTCATAGAGATCGCGTAAATAGTTGTGGGTCTTCACCTGAATCAGCGGGTGCTCGTTTTTTTCCAAACGGTTCACGACTTCGCGTAAAGGATAAATCGAACGCCGCACTTTTAAGATCTCGCGTTTCATCACCTGGATTTTTTGGGTAATATCGTCTTGACCTTTGTCTAAGAACAACTGATCTTCCATTGCTTCTGCCGCATCGCCAATGCGTTCAATGACCAGAAAATAATGATCGATGATCGCATCGATGATCGCATACATCAAATAATCAGCGCCGAGCGACCTGACGCGGCCTTTGGCATTAATGATGCGCTTTCTCAAAGGATCAAAAACATCGCCTTCAGCTTCTTGGAAAGAGAGCACATAATTTTCACCTAAAATCAAGCTGACGTGTTCAAAAGAAAGTTCGCCGTTTTTGAAGTACAACATTTTCAAAACGATAAAGAAATAGTTTTCATATTCATCGATTTTTGGGCGTTGTTCAGTATCTACAATATCTTCAATAATCAAGGGGTGCAGTTTATAGTGTTTTCCCAACTGCTCGATCTTTTTGGTCTCGTGCAGGCCACTAATATTGACCCAACTTACTTCCTCGGGGTGATCAAGGTTGAAAGCACTCTCTATTTTATCAGATTTAAGGCGTTCTTGACCTTTTTTGTTGAAATTAAAAACCTCCAGGCTTAAGGGAATATCGGTTTTTGTCCCTACATAAGTAACCTGCCCGGGAATTTGATTGACGGTTTCAATTTTATGGGTATCCTGGTGATGCTCGTGCTTTAAAAACTTGCTCAGGTTGAATTTCATAAAGGTTCAGATTTTGATTGATTATCAAAAACCTGCACCTGGCTTTGCAGCCGCTCCCTGATCAAATTGTGCATCCGGCGGTTGATTTTTGAGGGTTGGGCTTGATAATAGTCCAGTTCTTCCAGTGTAAAAAGCCCCACAAAAATGCCCCTGATAAACTTCTTGAGCTTAGAATCTTTATTGATTGCATTGGCCATATAATCCATTTTATCGGTGCTGCCCAAGGTGTGAAAAACATTTTTGCGCTGAATGATATAATGTTTAAAAACCTCAACAAGGACGTCATTTTGCAATTTGGCAATCGGGCGCAACACCTCGTTCTGAAATTTTTCTTCATCGCTGGTGCCGGGGAGTATTTTAGCTTTTGCAATTTCAGGTCGCATTTTCAGAAGCTGGTCGTCTCGGCTGGTCATAACAAAAGTTTTGTCTAAAAATAAGGATTTGCTGAAAACCAAACCAGAAAAAACGCTTATTTTTATTAGAAGCCTTTTCAAGTTTCAAAAATTTCTAAGTCCAATAAACGCGCACAATCAGTTTAATTTTCTGTAATTTTACATTTTGGAAATATTTAAGTTATGAACAAAAACCGATCATTTGCCGTTATTGGTGGCGGAAGCTGGGCAACGGCCATTGTAAAAATGCTGTGTGAAGAGCTGGATCAGGTGCACTGGTATATGCGAAATAAAGAAGCAATTGACCACATTGAAAAGGAAGGTCACAACCCTAACTACCTGAGTTCAGTTGAATTTGACCCAAAACAATTAAAACTCACCACAGATATTAACGAAGCTGTTGATCACGCTGATTATTTGATTGTTGCCATTCCATCGGCCTTTGTTCACAAAGAATTTAGTAAGCTTGAGATCAGTTTGAAAAACAAAGTCATTTTCAGCGCTGTTAAAGGGATTGTGCCAGAAACAAGCTTAATTGTGGGCGAACACTTTCACCAAAATTTTGAAGTCCCTTATGAAAATATCGGTGTTATTTCTGGACCTTGCCATGCTGAAGAGGTTGCCCTTGAGCGCCTTTCATTTTTGACCATCGCCTGTTTTTCAGAAGAACGCGCCGAGGTTTTAGCTGAAACCCTGGAAAATTCATATATCAATGTGAAGACCTCAGAGGACATTGTGGGAATTGAATTTGCCGCGATGCTCAAAAATATTTATGCCATTGCCGCAGGAATTGCCCACGGTTTAGGGTATGGTGATAATTTTCAAAGTGTGTTGATGAGTAATGCGATCCGCGAGATGAAGCGGTATATCAAAAAGACCTATAAAATGAAGCGGAACATCAATGATTCGGCTTATCTGGGCGATTTATTGGTGACCGGTTATTCAACCTTCAGCCGCAACCGGATGTTTGGAAATATGGTGGGCAAGGGCTATACCGTTGAAAGCGCACAAATGGAAATGAATATGATTGCGGAAGGCTATTATGCCACAAAAAGCGCTTTTATACTGAACAAAAACCGTGAAAAAAAGGCGAAAGTACCGATTATCAAAGCGGTTTATAAAATTCTTTACGAACACAAAAACCCAAGGGAAGTCTTCAAAAAACTCATTCAACAATTAGATTGAAATCCCCTCTGTTTCAGCCAAAATCCCTTTTTCGGGAACCAGCGGTATTTTCCTCAAGTTTTTATCGCAAATACTGTTTACCGGAAAATCCCAAATCATTTTCCCCAATTCATCATCATTAAAAAAACTGACTTCAAAGCGGTTGTTCAATTTGAAGAGTTCGGGCTGCAACAACTCAATTTTTGCAAAAGATTGTGCGGGAAGGACTTCCATTTTATGGCGCATTGCCGAGGTTTTGTCCTTTTTATTACTTCCGTGGGAAAGGATAATCAGGTTTTCAAGTGGAAAAGAATTATCATTGATGAGAAACACATTCCAATCCTGCCCTTGAAAAGTTTCGTTCCACTGCTTGACAGCGGCAATATATAAATTATCGGTTTTTTTGACCCTTGGAATATCCTTCAGCATCAGTCCGTTTTTTTCTTCCAAAGAAAATAAACTATCAGGAAAGCCAAGGCTGATATCCCAATTAAAGCGAGACCAATGGTCAATTTTACAATTGTAAAAAAGAAAGTCACTGCAATCGCTACTAATGCGATAATGGCGAGTATTGTTAGAATAAAATATTTCATAGTTGCAAATTAAGCAATTCCATTGAAATTGACGATTAACATTAACTTTGGCTTTTGGAACATTTAACTATTCTAAAAACTATTTTCATTCAGAATTGACCAGCTTTCAAGGCTTAGAAGTCAAAGCGGTTCCAAAAAGCAACCATCATTAACGAATGTAATTTGTAATACTTTTAATTCAAATTAAACCCTAAAATTTTGTAAAAATCAGTGATTTGATGCGGGGGACATTACTGTCCACTTCAAGAAACCTTAATACTCTATAAATATTTGATAGTATTTACTTTATAAGCATTTCGATTACGCGACGATTTGAATCGATATTTTTATCTACTCTCCGAAAACAGAAATATGTTTACTTTCAATTTTTATAAAAGATGTATTACAGAAGTTACAAGTCTTTTGTCTTTTGTCTTTTTAGTGGACACTTATGGCGGGGGGACTATAAAAGGCTTGAAACTTAATAAATCTAATAGTACAATCGATTCGGTATTAAAATTTACCTCGGCACAATACCTTTGCAGAAAATCTATTGCGGCATCATAAATCTTAGTTAGCATAAGAACTGAATTAAACCCAATTCTTTTCCAAGACCAAGAAAATCCTTTACTTTTGCAATCTCAATTCAATCTAAATAAAAATCAATGACGGTTGCCGATTTGGAATACGGGCAAATAGCGCGAATAGACTCACTTTCAGAAAACCACGTTCCTTTAAAATTAATGGAAATGGGATGCCTGCCCGGAAATTTAGTTGAGTTGGTGCAGTTAGCGCCTTTTCGCGATCCGATGTACCTCAACATCAACGGTAGCCATCTCGCCATAAGAAAAGATGTGGCTGAATTGATCGAAATCGAATTGCAAGAATAGACTTATGCCAAAGCAGATCAATGTCGCCCTTCTCGGAAATCCAAACACAGGCAAAACCTCGGTTTTCAATCAACTTACCGGCCTCAACCAGCAAGTGGGGAATTATCCAGGGGTAACGGTCGAAAAAAAAGAGGGGATTTGCAAACTTCCACGCGGCCTGAAAGCCCATATACTTGATTTGCCGGGAACTTATAGCCTCAACGCAAATTCTGCCGACGAGGATATTGTCATTGATTTATTGCTCAATAAAAACCATAAAGATTTTCCGGATGTTGCGGTGGTCATCAGTGATGTTGAAAACCTAAAGCGCAATTTATTGCTTTTCACCCAAATCAAAGATTTGGGCATTCCCACAATTCTGGTGGTGAATATGGCCGACCGGATGAAACGCCGTGGAATCAGTCTGGATGTTGAAGGTTTAGAAAAAGAGCTCAACACTAAAATCGTGCTGGTGAGTGCCCGAAAAAAAATGGGAATTGATGAACTGAAAGAACAGATCATCAATCACAACCGCATTTCTAACGAGCCTTGTTTAAATGCTTCTTCAATAGACGAAAGCTATTTTGAGCGTTTGCAAAAAACCTTTCCCGATCAATCGCTTTATAAACTTTGGCTGGTGGTGACCCAAGATGTGAATTTTGGAAAGTTAAACCGCAGGACTATCTCTGGCGAAGAAGATTTCAGCCCAAAAAAAGAACGCGAGCTAAAAAGGCTTCAACAAAAGGAAACCATCAAGCGTTATCAATTTATAAATGCCGCGCTAAAAAAACACAGGACCATCGACCGCAATGAAGCGACAGATATGCGTGCGCGTCTCGACCGCGTGTTGACGCATAAGGTCTGGGGATATGTGATTTTCTTTGCGATTATGCTTTTGATTTTTCAGGCAATTTATGATTGGTCCAGCTATCCGATGGACGCAATTGATCAAGCTTTTGCGAGTTTAAGCAGCTTTACAAAAGACACCCTGCCCCCGGGAATGCTCACCGATCTACTGGCCGATGGAATTCTTTCAGGCATTGGTGGGATTGTCATTTTTGTCCCGCAGATTGCCTTTCTGTTTTTCTTTATCAGCATTCTGGAAGAAACCGGTTATATGAGCCGGGTCGTTTTTTTGATGGACCGCATTATGCGTAAATTTGGCTTGAGCGGAAAAAGTGTCGTCCCTTTGGTTTCCGGGACTGCCTGCGCTATTCCTGCGATTATGGCCACCCGGAATATCGAGGACTGGAAGGAACGTTTGATAACCATTTTAGTCATTCCATTCACGACCTGTTCGGCGCGTTTGCCCATTTACCTTATCATCATTGCCCTGGTCATTCCAGATCAGACATATTTAGGCTTCCTCAACCTTCAAGGCATTACGTTGATGTTGCTCTATTTAATCGGTTTTGGAATGTCTGTTTTTTCAGCTTGGGTGCTCAATATGATCCTCAAAATCAAAAGCCGCAGCTATTTTGTAGTCGAAATGCCAGATTATAAAAGGCCTTTGGCAAAAAACGTGATCATAAATGTGGTGGAAAAAACCAAGAGCTTTGTCTTTGATGCGGGAAAAATTATTTTGGCCATTTCCATTGTGCTCTGGGTACTGGCGAGTTTCAGCCCGTCTGAAGATTTTAACCAGGCCAGCGAAATTATTCAGCAACGCACTCAAAATGAACAACTCACACAAAGCGAATTTGACGAGCAGGTGGCTTCGTTTAAGCTCAAAAAATCTTATATGGGTTATATGGGCAAAGCCATTGAACCGGTTGTCCAACCTTTGGGTTATGACTGGAAGATTGGCATTGCAATTGTGAGTTCTTTTGCGGCACGCGAGGTTTTTGTGGGCACCTTGGCCACGATTTACAGCGTTGGAGAGGCCGACCCAAAAACCATCAAAGAGCAAATGGCCGAGGAAACAAACCCAATTTTGGGTGGGCCCTTGTTCAATTTTGCCAGCGGGCTCAGTTTGCTCTTGTTCTATGCCTTTGCAATGCAGTGTATGAGTACGCTTGCCATTGTCAAACAAGAAACCAACAGCTGGAAATGGCCGGCGCTGCAGCTTGTCGTTATGACGGCAATTGCTTATATTGCTGCATTGGCCGCTTTTCAGATTTTAAAATAATACAATTATGATTCAACAGATTTTAGTTATTTTGATTTTCGCACTTGCCCTGGCTTACCTCGTCGGAAAGTTTATCTGGAAGCCGGCGTTCTTGAAACAGGGTTCAAAAGACGATGATTCCGGGTGTGGTTCTGGAAGTTGTGGGTGCCATTGAGCAGGATGTCCCAATTTAGTAAGCATAAACTGATTTTGGGAGTTCAATTTTAAAGATCAATTTTCTTTATTCTGGAAATCAATGAAAATAGTACTGATAAGCTTTATAATCCTAACCGCTATTTTATGGTGTTGGGCTGTTTTTGACTTGGTCAAGTCGCGGTTTAAAAATCCCATACATAAGGCTTTAGGTCTTTTAATGATTTTATTTTTTCCAGTACTCGGTTCAATTTTATACTTTCAGTTGAAAGAGGGTTTTGTCCAGAAAAAAAGGAGGGAATTTAACCCTGATTTTACTTATCTTAGGAAAAATTAGTTTTGGTAGTTTTTTGAAATCGAATGTTTTGACTCTATTTTAAATAGAGTTGGTAAATATTTTCACCAAGAGACTTAGTTGGGTTAGAATGAAGAGAAACTGTAGTCAAGAGATAATAAAAAACAGCGGATGTTTATAGTTACAGCCCTTCCGTCATCCCCCCAAGCGGGCTTGGGGGGAAGGTGCTTTTGACTTACCCACTACAAACAACATAAGCTCAATGTTTTTAAAGAAAAATCTGCCAATGAATTCTGTCAAAATCAACATTTCATTTTACAAATTCCGAATAACCACTACCGATTAACCAATAACTTTTTACGTTTAAAATTTCCAGATCAGTCCCTTGAAATTTTTAAAACCTCAAAAGTCATCGTGCCATTGGGGACTTGGATCTCGGCTTTTTCACCCACTTTCTTTCCCAGGATCCCTTGACCAATTGGGGAATCGACAGAAATTTTGCCGGTTTTGAGATCCGCTTCACTTTGCGCGACCAGTTTATAGTTCATTTCCTTCCCGTTAGTTTCATTTTTAATCTTAACGGTGCTGTGGATCAACGCCCTGGAATCGTCAATTTGAGATTCATCGACCACGCGGGCATTGGAAACGAGTTGTTCTAATTTAGAAATTTTCATTTCCAGCAATCCCTGGGCTTCTTTGGCGGCGTCATATTCTGCATTTTCACTCAAATCGCCCTTATCGCGTGCATCGCCAATTGCCTCTGAAGCCCTTGGCCGCTCAACATCGCGCAGATGATTCAGTTCTTTTTTTAATTTATCCAACCCTTCTTGTGTATAGTAAGATACTTCAGTCATAACTTTAACGTTTAATATAAAAAAGAATCCCATATCTTTGGGATTCCTCTCGGCGGCGAAGATAAGAAATTTTCATAAGTTGAGCAATTGTATTGACTTGCATCAGAAACATTTAGAATGAAAAAATACCTCTATTTAATTTTTATTTTCGGGCTGTTCTTAAGCTGTAATAAAGATGATAATGTAACCAATAACCCGAATTTGTTTGATACCAATGTGGGTTTGCGCTTAAACCTAAACCTTCCGCAGTATTCGGACTTAAAATTCCCTTCAAACCCTGTTTATATTGGCGGTTATGGAAATGGCGGAATAGTGGTTATGAAAAGGGGCTCGCAAAGTTATGTGGCCTATGATGCCGCAGACCCAAACCACCCGCGCAATCAAGCTTGTCCAACAATGGAAGTTGACGGTTTGCGTTTGGTTTGTCCCTGTGAAGACAATCAATATGATTTATTTACAGGAAATTTTCTCGAAAATGAGGATAACCCTCAAGATCTGGAATATACACTTTACCGCTATCAAGCACGAATTGGCGGAGATGGATTTCTGAGTATTACCAGTTTTTAGTTTAAAACAATTAGAATTAATTTTGTTACACTGGTCAATAAAAATACTTCTATTTTGAAAATAGCGGTGGCTGAAAAATTGTCCATCTCTTGTCTTATGATAATTTAGTGAACAAGTTATTCTTTAGCCCACTTCAAAATAGCATAAAGCCAACAAATAAATTCCAAACACAACACCTATGTCTTTAAGAACCGCGCAATTATTCCTCATCACCGCTTTGTTTGTTTTTACCGCCTGCAGCTCTGATGATAACCCCATAGACAATCAAGAGCCAGATGCTTTAGAACTGAGCTTCACCACCCCGCCTTTTGAACTCTCAAACTCTGGAAAATTTGCTGAGGATATCAGTTATGATGAGGATGTGGAAAATCAATTTGATATTTTCATTCCTGAAAGTGAAAACCTAACGGGAATAGTGGTTTACATTCACGGGGGATCTTTTGTTTTTGGCGATAAATCGAGTGTTTATGTAGAATCCAACACACAAAATACCATCAATAGCTTGCTGGAAAACAATCAGGCTTTTGCCAGTATCAATTATCATTTATTTGAGGAAAATGAGACTGAAGGTGTTATTGCTTCGCTCAATGATGCCAAGCGTTGTTTGCAGTTTATCCGTTTTCACGCCGATGTATTCAATGTCAATAAAGAAAATATTGTGTTGATGGGAAATTCTGCGGGTGCGGGCACTGCGCTTTGGATTGCGTTTAATCCTGAAATGGCAAACCACGATGCTGAAGATGCGATTTTGCAAGAATCTACTCGCGTGAAAGGTGCCGCCGTTGTTCAAACCAAAGCCACTTATGATTTGCAGCGCTGGGAAGATGATATTTTTGACAGCTATAATTTTTCTATTGAAGCAATCACAGAATCCAGCGACAATTTAGAACAGCTTTTTCTGGCTTTTTATGGCATTGACAATCTGGAAGATGTCAATTCCCCAGAAATCCAGGACTACCGCGATGCGATCGATATGCTGGATTTATTGACCAGCGATGATCCAGAATTTTTTGTTGACAACACCACCGTTCCCGCTGACCCACCAACCAATTTAGATTTGATTTTTCACCATCCTTTCCACGCCAAAGTGCTTCAGGAAAGAGCTCAGGAAGTGAATGCTGAAAGTGTTTTTTATTACGGGCAGAATCCGCCGCTTTTTGAGGACCCTTCGGGGGAAACAGAGCTGGAATTTTTGCTCAGAAAGCTTTCGGAATAAAGTTTTTGAGACCCGGAACAATTTTGAAAGTTCCCAAAAGACGCATCTTTACTGCTTAAAATTTATTCCGTTTCCAGTTCTTTAATCAACTCGCTGAAAAGCGCGATCATATCGGGTTCGGCTTTTGCGGCCATCGCCATAATATTATCAATATCAACGGGTTCTGGATTATCGGGATTGCATTCATCGGTGAGCACTGAAACCGCAGCAACTGGCACTGATAAATGATTCGCAACAATAACTTCAGGAACGGTGCTCATTCCCACCGCATCGGCTCCAATGATTTTCAAATAGCGGTATTCTGCACGGGTTTCCAGTTGTGGCCCAACAACCGATGCATACACACCTTTGTGAAGCGTAATATCCTTTTCTTTGGCGACAGCTTCAATTTTATCGTTCATTTTTTTATCGTAAGGTTCGATCATATCCACAAAGCGCGGCCCGAGCTGAGCAACACCTTTGAATGCCAATGGCGAACCGCCCTGTAAATTAATGTGGTCCTCGATCATCATCAACTCCCCTTTTTTAAAACCTTCTTTAATCGCGCCGGAAGCATTTGAAACCAAAAGCTTTTGAATGCCCAAACGTTCCATAATCCGCACGGGATATGCAACGTCCTGAAAGCTATAGCCTTCATATAAATGAAAACGACCCTGCATCACAATCACTTTTTTTCCTTTCAGTTTTCCGAAAATCAAATGCCCTTTGTGAAATTCAACCGTGGCGGTGGGAAAGTTTGGAATGTGGTTATAACTGAGTTCTTCCAGGATTTCGACCTCGTCAAGAAGTTTACCGAGCCCGGTGCCCAGAATAATACCCACTTCGGCTTCTTCAAAACCCTTACTTTTTAAATAGCTAACGCTTTGTTCTATAATCTTCATAAATGAATCTGTTGGTTGAGGAAGTTGCTTTTTTTCAAGTCTTCAAAGGTATCGATATCGTTTTTTTCTTCCAAGAGAGAGAGCTCTTTATCGGTAATATCGGCTAAAGTTTGAGAGAGCACTTCCTCCGTGCTCCAGTTTTTATTTTCAAAAACCGCTTCGTTCATTTCATTCAAACCGAGCATATAATAACCACCATCTTCGGCGGGGCCGATGACCACTTCTGCGCGTTGGAAAGCTTGAAAAGCAGCGTTCACCTCATCTTGTGAAATCGTAAAAAGATCACTGCCCATAATGATAATATTTTTATAGCCGCGTTCAAACCCTTGTGCGAAAGCGTGGTGCATCCGCTCGCCAAGATCTTTGCCGACCTGTTTGTATTTTTCAAAAATAGCTTCGTCCCAAGCATCATTTTCGCCAATTTCATCAGCATACAAGACTTGTTTATCGGCTTTGACGTTTTTGACTACCGTTGCCGTGTGTTCCAGTAAGTGTTGGTAAACTTCTAAAGCTTTTTCCTCGCCAATGCTTTGAGCTAGACGGGTTTTACATTTACCTAAAATAGGTTTTCGAACGAATAGCAGTAATAAATTATCAGAATTTCTTTGTTTCAAAATGGGGTTTGTTTTTTTGGTTTGGTTTGATTTTGACAATTTAATTTTTGACACACGATAAATCTTATGCCAATTTCAACAGCACACGATAAATCGTGTGCCTATCTATGGTTTTTTTCAGATTTATAGACTTTTTCACCGGTGTGCAGCAATTTCCCCCAGCGCTTGGAATAAGCGTGGACTTTTTCGGTGGTTTCGCCCTTTGGGTCCACAACTTGATAATGTTTGTTTTTCCATTCAAAGATTCCGCCGTAGAGATTAAAGACATTTTTAAAACCCGCTTTTTCCAGTTTTTCAGCAATGTTTTCAGACCGCACACCGATAGAACAATAAACCACAATTTCTCGGTTTTTATCGGTGAATTTTTTTTGAAAATCAGAAAGGGAAAAATCTGAGTAGCCCACAAATTCAGCCCCTGAAAGGTGACTAACCTTGAATTCACCGCGTTCACGGGCATCGAGAAGCAGTAGGTTTTCACCATTGCTGCGCTTCATTTTCAGTTCTTCCACCGAGAGGTAAGGAACCTCGCCAGAATTCATTCGCGCTAAAACTTTATTGACGTCTTGTTGCGCCAATAAATTGATTGGAATAAAGACCAAAATTATGATTTTGAGGAAATGGTTCATTCTCGACTTTTAAATAAATACGAAAGCGGGGAATATAAGGATTTTTGAGATTTAAAAGTATTTGTAAAGTACTAAAAACAGGACACAAAACTAAACACAAAAAGTCCTTCCGCTCAAAGAATCCTTGAGAATAAATAATGCAAACACCTTGTTATTTAGGGTCTATGTTGAAAATAGTGGGTGGCGAGAAATGATCGATTTCTTGTCTGGTCGAGCGTCCCGGGGCCTCGGGAAGACCTCATGACCTCTCGACTTTAGCCTGTCTTGAGCCCTTCGATTTAACTCAGGATAAACTAAAGCCGAAAGGCCTGCCTTTGCCGGCGAGGCAGGCTCGGGGTGACATTTTTAATAAAAACTTGTTCTTTTACCCACTCAAAACAACATAGAGCCGTTATTTAAGCACTTGAAATGCCCAAACAATCAATAAAAAACCGACACCCGTTATTGCCGGAGCAGGAATTTTCATCACAACCCCAATGACAATCATAGCAATGGCTGTCAAGGCGAGAAGAATGCTTATCAAATTTATTTTTTTGTTGCGGCCCATAATTTTTTTCTAAAACTAATTAAATTTTCGGTTTAATGCGGCAATTTATTTCTCAACAGTCCATAAACAAATGTTCCCAAAAGCGCTCCGCCAATAACCACAAAAATAGAATAAAACCCCGCACCGGCCAATACATACATCGGACCTGGGCAGGCTCCTACCAATGCCCAGCCCAAGCCGAAAATAACACCGCCGATCAAATAGCGCGCTATGCTCTTTTTCTTTGGGTTTAACTGCATTTCTTGGTTGCCAAATGCTTTGATATTCTTGCGCTTGATGACCTGAATGCCGATAACACCCAAGACCAAAGCAGAACCGATTATCCCATACATATGGAACGCCCCAAACTCAAACATTTCATAAATCCTGAACCACGAGGCCGCTTCAGATTTGAACATTACAATTCCAAAGAAAATTCCTATTACTAAATATGTTATATATCTCATTTTCTATCCAAATATTAAAGGGTACAACAAATTAACCATTACTAAACCACCGATAAAGAAGCCGATTACGGCAATTAACGATGGCAACTGTAAATTACTCAAACCGGAAATAGCGTGCCCGGAGGTACATCCGCCGGCATAGCGCGCTCCAAAGCCCACCAAAAACCCGCCGAGGATTAAAATTCCAAGGACAATGGGATCAGTGAGCTGTTCAGAGGCGAACAACTCTGTTGGCAAATAAGCTTCGTTTGCACTATCAATGCCATAATCTTGAGAAAGTTGCTGGGCGACTTTTGGGTTGATTTTCACCGTATTGTTAGACATATAATTGGAAGCCAAAAAACCGCCAATAATAGCGCCCACGACAACCATCAAATTCCAGCGTTCTTTTTTCCAGTTAAATTTGAAAAAGTCGGCAGCCTTTCCGGCGCCACCTATGGAACACATCGTCCTTAAGTTGGACGACATTCCAAACTGTTTCCCCGCAAATAATAAAATAAACATTGTCAGTGCAATCAGCGGCCCGGCAACATACCAGGGCCAAGGTTCATAAATCCAATCCATAGTTTTATTTTGCTGCAAATATGGCTTTTTTAAGAGAGCCACACAGTAACAAAAGTTACAATGGTTTTGAGGAACTTTTTTTTATTTTTAAATCCTGTAAAACAGATTTTCTCAAATGTTGTAGAACTTTTAACAGGCTTGCGTAACAAAGGTTACAAATTGATCATGTGATTTTCATTACTTTTGTACCAATCGTGAAAGCAAAAACTTACATAGCGGTATTTTTGACATTCATCTTTTTGGCAAAGTTTGTGGCCATAGATGCTGATGGATTGAACGTCCTGTTCAACGGAAGTAAAATCACCTACGTTAATCCGTTTTGCAAAAAGGAAAACCCTCAAAAACAGACAAAGAAGATAACCAGTTTTTCGCAAGCAGACCAGTTCGCTTCGCAAGTCATTACGTTAAACGACCTTTGTACTTCACAGTTTCAATTTGAACTGTTCTCTTGGGAAACGGATTACCCAGAATCCATTGTAGTTTTCAATGAACATTTTCCTTCAAAATTAAGTTATCGCTACTTAGATAATTCCTCCCCACCACCTCGTTTAGGCTAATTATCATTTTACAAAATTTAAAGTCGGTGCTACCGTAGTGCTTTTTTGTACCTAAAAAAATAGGTGCAAATGAACTATTACGGACAGACCGCACAAAATCGATTATCTTTTTAAAAACATTACACAATGGCGACCAAACTTTTGATCAACCGCCGTTCCATACAACTGTTGCGCATATTGGTGAGCGGCATATTTCTCGTTGCGGGTTTTAATCACCTGATCAATGTAGAAAAAACCGCAGCTCGGTTAGAACAGACTAATTTTAAGGGTATTGCCCTCTTTTTTGGCGAACCTCAATGGCTCATTATTATGTCAGGCATCGTAATGATTGCAGCAGGTTTCACGTTCCTAATTGGGTATAAGACCAAATGGGCGGCAATTATCTTGATGACGGTTTTGATTCCCATCACGCTAACTATTCAAGTGGGACAGATTACAACCCTGGGACCACTTTTTAAAAACATTGCAATTTTTGGTGGACTTCTTTTTTTTATACTGAACGACACCTCTAAAATTTTAAAATGAAAAATAAACTTTAAAAATAAATCAAAATGAAAACATACATTTTTAGTTCCATCTTTTTAATGCTCACCTTGTTTAGCACGGCTAACTTACAGGCGCAGCAAATGAATAACGACAAAAACAACTATGTGGTGCTCACTAAAAAAGTACCGCAATTACAGCCGATACTCCTAACCGCCGAAGCGCTGAAAGCAGAAAATGGCGAAGATTTTGGTGACTTTCAGGTCATCATCTGCGGAAAGAAAATAGATGAAATAACCACTCCTGAAAAAATAGATAAGTTTATTAAAAAGGCCGAAAAAGCAGGTGTAAAATTAGTGGCCTGTGGTTTTTCGCTCAATAAATTCAAAGTCGATAAAACAAAAATCCCTGGTGAAATGAAGGTGGTCAAAAACGGGATACTCTATAATTTTCAACTTCAGAAAAAAGGATATAAAAGCATAAGCCTGTAAACCTAAAAACAGAACAGTCACGATCTAAAGACATATTAAAATGGACAAAAAGAAAAAAAACAAGAACACAAGGAAAACCTGGATCCATTACGGAATTTTTGCCGTGGTGGCCATTACACTTTACGCAACCGGCTTGCATACCGAAGTCATCGGTTTTGCACAACGTGGACTGCTCGCGACGGGTTTAATGAACCCCGATGTGGAAGGTATCACACAAGAACGGCAGGATGAAAGCGATAATAAAATGGCGAAAACACCAGGCCCTGACCAAGCAAATTTCAACTTGAAATTAATTGATAGAGAAGGCAATACCAAATCTTTGAAAGAGTTAAAAGGAAAGGTGATCTTTATGAATTTTTGGGCGACTTGGTGTCCACCCTGTATCGCTGAAATGCCCAGCATCGACAAATTGCACGAAGAAATGGGTGATGAAGTTGCTTTTGTAATGGTATCGCTCGACCAGAACTTTGAAAAGGCCAAAGCCTTTGATAAACGCAAAGGCTATGACCTGCCTATTTATGCCCCGGGCAGCAAACTTCCCTCGATGTATCAATCTTCCGCAATCCCCACTACCTATGTTATCGATGCCGATGGAAACCTGGCATTGACCCATAAGGGAATGGCCGATTATAGCGACCCGGAATTCAAAAAATTCCTGAATAGTTTGAAGTAGGATTTTTTTCGAAATGAAATGGCGTTGGGAATATAAGCCTATCCCTTTCGGAAATATTTGAAATTAATGCTGTTCAAAATAAAACCATAGAAAAACCGCATCGGAATTTAAATTCGATGCGGTTTTTCTTTCTGAACAAGATGGTCTATTTGAAATTTTTCACTTCATCGCTCAAATCTAAAACCCTAACACCATTTAATTCGTTTTCAAGAATGCTGCTTCCGGCTGCACTGCGATATCCGCCTGCGCAATGCACTACAATGGGCTTTTCAGTCGGGATTTTCTCCGCGCTATTCCGTAATTCATTGAGTGGATGTTCGTGAGCTTTTTCGAAAAACTTGCCCTCCTCTATCTCACTCTGGTTGCGAATATCAACAATTGTGTAGTTGTCGGGGTTTTTTTTGAAATCTGCCAAATCCATTTTTTCCGTTTTCAAAAGATTTTCATCTGAAAGGCTAATGACTTGTTTGAGCTGTTTTTCGTAACCGATTTTTGCTACACGGTGTAAAAGCTTGTCCTTGTTTTCCTGACTGTCGATGACCAAAGTAAAATTTTCTTTGGGCTCAACAATAGCCCCCAACCAGGTTTCAAATTTTGCATTGTCTGAAACCGCTTGGATATTGATACTCCCTTTTAAATGACCTTTTTTAAATGTTTCTTCATCACGCATATCAACAATAAGACCTGTAGCAGTTGTTTTTTCGGTAAATGGAATATTATGGATTGCAGGAGTTAAACTTTCAGCTCCTATTTTATTAATATCCACATTAAATCCAAAATAAGACGGAATAAACGGCTGCCCATCTAATAAAGTGTCAATAAACTCTTGTTTAGATTGGTCCTTAAACGCCCAATTTCCCATTCGCTCCTTGCCCAAGGTACTGCTCGCGGCATCGCTCATACTTTTACCGCAGAGCGAACCGGCACCGTGTGCGGGATAGACAAGGGCATCATCTAGTAAATTCTTGAACTTTGTCGAGATTGTATTATACATCATTTCGGCAAGTTCTTGGCGTTTGGCTTTCATATTGCCTGCTTTTTCTCGAAGGTCTGGACGGCCTACATCGCCTATAAATAAGGTATCTCCCGTAAACAATACCGTTTCATCGCCTTCTTTGGCCACTATGACAATGCTGTCCGGTGAATGACCAGGCGTATTGATTGCTTTTAGTGTTATTTTCCCCACTTTTACATCGTCGCCTTCATCAAATGATTGGTGTGGATAATCTGCTCCCAATTTTTCGCTATTGTAAATTGTCGCACCGGTTTCTTTGTGAATTTGCAAGTGCGAACTCACAAAATCGGCGTGTGGGTGTGTCTCGATGACCGCAACTATTTTGGCATTGTTGGCTTTCGCGAGAGCGTAATATTGCTCGGGGTTTCTTTCTGGATCGATGACCGCCATTTTGCCGTCACTTACTATTGCATAGGAATAATGGGCAAGCGGTTTGTATTCAAATTGTTTGATGTTCATAATTATCTTTATTTTGTTTTAAAGGAATAAATATACAGCCTGTCTAACGAATATTCAGTAACTTAGGTTACATCAATACAAGTGGATATCTCGGTTCGATTTGTGCCAGTGATTCCGGTTTTATAGTGCCAGGCATTTCGGTTCAACTTGTGCCAATTTTGTCTATGGCCAAGAAACCATAACGGTTCGTTTTGTGCCACGGTTCGGTCTAGCTCACCGGCCACAGTTCGACCTTGCTCACTGCGCCACTTTGAAAGATCAAGTAATAATTACCTTGTCGCTTAAAAAAGAG
>Ga0307967_1000065_pt1 | contig 72087 bp, 71 predicted proteins | sample OrgLakmetagen648_FD_201828 | JGI IMG/M metagenome (GOLD analysis project Ga0307967, IMG submission 201828) | Saline water microbial communities from Organic Lake, Antarctica - #648 | ecosystem: Environmental > Aquatic > Non-marine Saline and Alkaline > Saline | place: Antarctica: Organic Lake... | reverse complement strand
TGGGTTTGTACACTGTGGTAGGTTACAGTTTCTTACTTGTTTAATCACGAATATGAAAACTCGAAGTTTAACAAACTATTAAAACTGAATAAATAAAAAACTGTGGTTTGAGTCACCTCGAATACTTTGCACTGATGCAGTATAACGATATAGAGACAAATCCACAGTGTATATATATTATATCACTCTTTATTGAGTGCTATAAACTAGAGAATGAAAGGAGTAATAATTAGACATCTTTTTAGATGATTTAATTATACGTGAGAATATGAAAATAGTGACGCTTGTAGAAAACAGCGCCATCAGTGATGATTTTGAAAGTATCCATGGGGTCAGTTTTTACATAGAAACCAAGAAACACACTTTGCTTTTCGATATGGGGCCAGATGATACCTTCATAAAGAATGCAGCTACTTTGAACATCGACCTCGATAAAGTGGATATCGCCATTGTATCACATGGTCACAACGACCATGGTGGGGGACTTGAAAGGTTTATGAGCATCAATAATCATGCAATGATCTACATCAAAGCATCCGCTTTTGACAATCTTTTTTCCGAAAAAGCCTCCAAAGAAAAGCACTATATAGGATTGAAACAGCGTCTCAAACATGAAAAGCGAGTTGTATTTACCAAAAACTATACCCATTTGGACAATGGGGTGGCACTCTTTTCAGGCGTTGAAGCCAAAAGATACATTCCCCTTGGAAACGACCATCTATATAAACAATCAGGTAAAGTCCTCACCAAGGATACCTTTGAGCATGAACAAAACCTCATTCTCAAAGAAAACGACAAATATACGCTTCTATCTGGATGTTCTCATAAAGGCATTATTAACATCATGGACCACTTTTATAAACTTAAAGGTGTTTACCCCGATCAAGTCATCGGTGGGTTCCACCTTTCAAAAGGGCTAAAAGGCAGTGACCAAGAGACACTATTCAAGAGCTTTACGGAGACTTTAAGAAGCACTAACGCCCAATTTGTCACAGGTCATTGTACAGGCGATGTAATGTTTGAAGCCCTTTCAAGTACGCTCGGTGAGCGCATTAAATCCTTTAAAAGCGGAAGTATTCTTGAAGTTTAGCCTCCATGTATCCCTATCATAAATAAAAGGCATACCCACAGTATTGATTAGGGTATGCCTTGTTTTATTCTAAAAAAATTATTTACCTAAAATCCTGTTGATAACATCCATGCGTTCTTTAAGACTTCTTTCGTATTTTCCGGTTTTTGCGGGCTCATAATACCTTTTACCAGTCATTTCCTCGGGTAAATAGCGTTGTTTGACCACATGATTGTCATAGTCATGCGGGTAAAGATAGCCTTTTTTGCCCTCAAAATTATCCATATTGATTAAATGATTCGGGATTTTCGCCATCAAACCGTTTTCAATATCTTCAAGCGCCTTATCAAGCGCTATATACGCTCGATTCGATTTTGGAGAAAGCGCCATTTCAACGGTCAAATCCGCCAACGGGATTCGGGCTTCAGGAAATCCTACGCGCTCACACGCGCGAGCGCACGCATCCATTTTAGAGAAGATGGACGGATTAGCCAGTCCCACATCTTCATAAGCGATGACAGTCAATCGTCTTAGTATGCTATCCAAATCTTCCATTTTGATTAATCTTGCGAGATAATGCAGGGATGCATCAACATCACTGCCCCGAATGGATTTTTGCAATGCTGAGAGAATGTTATAGTAGTTGTCTTCATTTTTGTCGAGATCAAGCGCCGGTTTCAAAAGGATTTTCTTGGCCATGGCCAAATCAATTTCTGTATCATCATAAGCAATATTTAGCAACTCGAGCATGTTGATTGCAGTTCGAATCTCCCGGTTTGATGTTTGCACCACATAGTGAATGACTTCGTTTGTAAAGTTTGCACTCAAATCTTCTGGATGGTTCTCAATTAATCGTTTTAAAAAACTAAAAAGTTCATCATTTTCAATGTCTTTTAATTTCAATACATGAGTTCGTGAACGAACTGCCGGGTTTACACTGTGATATGGATTGTTTGTGGTCAAACCTACTAATGTAACGTTTCCCGATTCCACATGAGGCAACAAATAATCCTGAATATCCTTCTTCATTCTATGAATTTCATCAACAATCAACAATGCACCATACCTTTTTGCAGATTCAATGATTTCTTTCAAGGTGGCTTTATTGTCGGTACTTGCGTTGAATGTGAAGGTATTAAGCCCAAATGCCTCCCCAATGACGGTTGCAATCGTGGTTTTTCCAATGCCTGGCTTCCCATACAGAATCAAAGAGAAGTATTGTTCACGTTCTATCATCTTACGAATGACGCCTTCAGACCCTACCAAATGGTCCTGCCCCACAACATCATCCAGGGTTTTCGGGCGAACACGATAGGCCAAGGGACGTTTTTGCATATTATCATACCTCCTAACATGCCTAGTATAACATTTATTATCCGTGAGTGGTTTAGAAGTTATGCAAAGATCATAGTTAGTGTTAAACTATGGATAGCCCCTCTAAATTTGCTTTCTAAGACGATTTCTCATACCCAATAGGCAAATACCCCGCCCTTTGGCAGAAAACCACACAAGAAGGAGCAAAGACGATGAATAAAAACTATCATACCCACCATGAACTGTGCCGTCACGCACGCGGCACAGCAAAAGACTACGTAAAAGCAGCCATCAAAGCCGGCATGGAAGTCCTTGGTTTCTCAGATCACGCCCCAAGCCTGGTCATTACCAACGATGATCGCATGCGCTTTGATGAACTCGAAACCTATTTAAATGACGTAGAAGACGCTAAAAAAGTTTATGGAGACAGTTTAAAGATCCTTGTAGGTCTGGAAATAGAATATTTGGACACAAACCCTGCATACTACCAAAAATTAAAGCGTAAAGTGGACTATTTCATCCTAGGGCAACACTACATTCACCCTGAGGAGGATAAATCTGCGCTAAGAGCAACTGTAAGACTCAAAAGAGGTAAGGACATCATCGAGTATGCAAAAAGCGTTGAGAGCGCCATAAAAACCGGCATGTTCGCACTCGTCGCACACCCCGATATCTATTTAGCATCCTATGCGAGGTTCGATGAGGCGGCCCGCAAAGCCGCCCACATTATCATCGATGCCTCCATAAAACATGATGTGCCCCTAGAATTCAACGCAAACGGCATAAGAAGAGGGTGTGTGATAAGTGATGAAGGCTCACACTATCAATACCCGCGAAAAGAGTTTTGGGCTATCGCTGTAAGGAAAGGCGCAACAGCAGTACTAAGTGCAGATGCCCACGACCCCTCTCAGCTAAATGACGAGGCAATCGAAAACGCCCAAACCCTTATCAAAGCTTGGGGCGTTTCAACTAAGGATACTTTAAGGATCTAACATCCACTCAAATTTCGTTTCTAAGACCATTTTACATTTATAAAGAGTCTATATCCATAAGGGATTGCAAAACGTTTTTTGAGGCAATCACCCCTCCCACTTAAAACAAAAAGAAGACCCTTCAATTAAACATAGTCAGAGCTTCAAAATGACTATGTTTAATTTCGTTATACCCCTGAATCTTAGAATAAAAATAGGGTCATCATACTCAACTTGCTCCCTATTCATTAAGAAGAACCTAAAATACTAACCTATCGTTTACTTCCGATAATATATATTATGTTAACTTACGTATGCATAGTGATGCGTATGAATTACGGATATATAAGGTATAAAAATATATGAAATGTCTCGCCTTGTCTTATTAAATGTCTCCTAGAATTGCGATTCCCTAAAATTGATTTTAGAGCAAGGTGTCCAAAGTGTTCACCTCTTATCCAACGAGTATGTGTCTCGTCAAATATCCCATTTAAATATAGCTGTTTCATGATACAATACTTACGTGACGAATCTTTCTTTGAACCAAATATTTTGCGTGAGGTGATCCGATGAAAAAAGTTGCACTTATTTTTACAGGAGGAACAATTTCGATGAAGGTCAATTCCAAACTTCAAGGGGCCGTTCCCAGTTTGACGCCTGAAGAGTTGATTAATACCCTTCATGAAGTCACTGAATTTGATAATTTGGAAGGGTATGCGTTCTCCAAGCTTCCAAGTCCTTCCATTACGCCTATCAAATGGCGTCAACTAAAGGAAAAAGTTGATGATTTTCTCTTAGATGATGCCTATGCAGGGGCCGTGGTTGTTCATGGGACCGATACGCTTGAGGAAACGGCCTTTTATCTTGATACAGTGTCTACTAGCCCCAAGCCAGTTGTTGTGACAGGAGCCATGAAAAACGCAAGTCAACTTGGCTATGATGGGCTTACCAACCTAGATTCTTCTATCCGTACGGTATTGAATCCAGTTTCAATGAATCGTGGGGTCCTTGTGGTCATGAACTACCAAATTCATGCAGCGCGCGAGGTTACGAAGACCCATACTCTTAACCTCGATACTTTCAAGAGTATTGAATTTGGGCCTCTGGGGATCATCGATGACGATGATGTGCTTTACTATCGTACACAGTCACTTAATAATACCTACCGCCTTGAGAATGTCTATGATAACCGTGTGGGGCTTATCAAGGTCGTTGCCGGGCTTGATGGCGCATTGCTCGATTATTATATTGAAATGGGCATGAAAGGCATTGTCATTGAGGCTTTAGGTCGGGGAAATGTGCCTGCGGACATGATGGATGGCATCAAAAGGGCACGTGAAGCCGCCATAGAAATCGTGATTGTCTCACGTGTACCTGCGGGAAGGGTCCTTGATACCTATGGATATATTGGTGGTGGGAAAGATTTGGTCCGACAGGGATGCATTTTAGGACGTAACCTCTCAGGCCAGAAAGCACGTATCCTGCTTATGGTTGCTTTGGCTAATGGTTTTGGACACGAACAGTTGTATGATATTTTCTCATAACCCTAATTATTTGATTCGTGTATAAAAACACCGGATGTTTTACTCTAAAAATAAATGCTTTCAATTCAAAACATATTCTTGAGTACTATGCGTAAAATTAACGCGTGATAATACCCGGTAGTTTTTACACAAATCATATACTTCATAAAAAAATGATCCCAATTTAGGATCATTTTTTATTGGCCATGGTTTTTAGTGCATCCTTGATAAGCTGTGAGGTCTCTTTTTTGGTATCGAGATTCTTTGTGGCCCTCTCAATTTCCTTGTTTTTATAACCAAGTGCCCTAAGGGCATCACCGACTTCGTCAAGTCTTCTTTGATTTTTAATATTGAGAGTTTCACTTTTTAGTTTGCCTTTGAGATCTAGAACAATTTGCTGGCTAGCCTTGGGTCCGATTCCTGGAAAACGGTTCAAGTACTTGGTATCAGACATCTCAATGGCTCTTACTATTTCGTCGGTTTCAGCGCTTGCGAGGACGGCGAGTGCACTTTTAGGGCCGATGCCCTTGACGCTCAAAAGCTCATTGAACAGCCGCTTTTCTTTGATGTTCGCAAACCCAAAAAGCGTCAAGGAATCTTCACGAACGTGTTGATAGATATAGAGTTTCAATGTTTCATTTACTGTGAACTTGAATGGGTTCGCTACAACGATGTGATAGCCGATTCCATAGGTTTCAAGCGTGATTTTACTGGGTTCTATTTCCGTAATGGTGCCTTTGATATAACTGTACATAAACAAAACTCCTTGTATTAAAGTAATGTGAGTATCAATACACTTGCAAGAGTGAAATAGACAATCAGCGCGCTGATGTCGTTCAAGGTTGTAATGAACGGACCACTGGCCACTGCAGGGTCAAAGCGCAATTTGTTCAAAATCATGGGGATCATGCTACCAAGTAAGGTCGATATCGTAAGCGCCGAGAAAATGGCGAGGCCAACGACCATGCCAATTTGTGATGCCTTGATGATACCTTCGCCCACAACCCCCATGGGTGAGAGAGATAAAAACAGTGTCGCCATTAGAAAGCCGAGTATTCCAAGTAAAAATCCGTTGATCACGCCTATGGATACTTCCCTTGAAATGTGTTTGACAGTGTTTTTGAATTTGGGGAACGCTTCGTCAGAAAGTTTGAGGATGGTCACAGCCAAACTCTGAGTCCCGATGTTTCCAGCCATACCCAAGATGAGCGGTTGGAAAAGGACCAAAGCGGTAACTGCGGCGATGGTGGCTTCATACTGAGAGAGGACCGAGGTCACAATCAAATTCAATGCGAGCATCAATGCGAGCCAAGGAAATCGCCCTTTGGCTTTAGAAAACGGGGTATCATAGACAAAATCTTCGGTGTTTATTCCTGCGAGTTTTGCGTAATCATCATGACTTTCCTCTTCAATGGCATCCATGACATCATCAAGCGTTATCACGCCTTCAAGCGTATTATAATCGTTGACAACTGGTGTCAATGGGGCATCGTAGCGTTTGATTTTTGCGACAGCATCCTGCATGAGATCATCGACATGTGCATTATAGTAGTTTGTATACATAATATCATTGATGGTTTTAGGTGGTTTTGCTACAACCAAGTCTTTGAGATCCACGAGGCCAAACAAATGTTTTTGTGAATCCACCACAAATAGCGTGTCGATCACTTCAGTGTTTTCAGCACGGGTGATGAGATGTTTCATCGCATCCTTAATAGGCATGTCCTTAGACAACTCTACGTAATCGTTGTTCATCTGACCACCGACACTCAATATATTGTACTTGAGTATCTTGTTTAGTGCTTTTCTCTTGTCTTTATTCATCATGTTCAACGTCTTTGACATGGCGTCCTTATCAAGATAGCTGAATAATTCTGCGATTTCATCGAGTTCCATGATATCAAGTACGTATTCAAGTTTGTTTGTGGAAACCAAATCCATGGTTTCAGTTACATGTTCTTTTTCCATATGTTCAAATACAAGTGATAGTTTCTCAGCAGTAATTAGGGAAAAAACACGTTTCTTGAGTTCGGCTTCAAGTGTAATAAGTGCCTCGCCGATATCATAAGGATGGGTTTTTTTCAGGCGAGTGCGAATGGCGCTATCACTCTTATTTTTTTGCATATAAGAGGCAAAATCTTTGTTTTTTTGTCTTTTGTTTAGATTCAAACGTGCCATAAAACCATCCTCCTTAAAAAGTCATGATAATAAATGTAGCTAAAGAGAAATAGATAATTAATGCAATCACATCGTTTAGCGTTGTAATGAAGGGCCCGCTTGCAACAGCGGGGTCGAAATTGAATCTATGCAAAGTTAACGGTACAAGCGTACCGAACAAGCTGGCGATGCTCAATGATGCGGCTAAAGACAACGCGACAGTTACTCCTACCATAATCGGGTTGGAATCAAGGACACTTGTTGTATATAAAAATCCGATAGTGGTTAAAAAGCCAAGCAGTCCTATCGCTAGTCCGTTAAGCATACCACTTTTGAGTTCGCTTATAACATGAGCCCTTGCATGTTCTTTGGTAGTATAATAGTCATTGGCAAGGCCCCTAATTGTCACAGCGAGGCTTTGTGTACCAGTATTCCCTGCCATTCCCAATATCAATGGTTGAAAAAGGACGAGGACAGTCACTTCAGCCAAGACGTTTTCGAAGCTCGAAATGATCCCTGAGATTATCAAACCCAGTCCCAAGAGTATTGTCAACCAGGGAAGTCTGTGAAAGGCACTGCGAAAAACGGAATCACGAATGGTGGCTTCACTACTGACGTTTGCGAATCGTGCGTAGTCTTCACTGGTCGCTTCATCCAATATATCAGCTGCGTCATCGAGCGTGATGACCCCTTGGAATCGGTTCGCATGGTCGATGACTGGGAGCAGATAAATTTGATAATTTCGCATGGTTCTCGCCGCATCTTCAGCAGTTGTATCTGTAAATACTGTAATAAAGTCTTTTTCCATCAATGACTGAAGGGTCAAAGGCGAACGGGCTTGAATCAAATCTTTGAGACCTAAAACTCCCACGAGTGTGTCAGTGCCGTCGGTCACAAACAAGGTTTGAATGCTCTCAGCCGATACAGCATTATTGATGAGCACGCGCATGGCTTCTTTGACATCCATGGTTTCTTCAAGCACAACGGCCTCACTTGTCATGATGGATCCGGCACTGTCTTCAACGTACCCGAGGAAACGATTCATCAGTGCACGGTCTTTAGTAGAGAGTTTTGCGAGTATGACGCGTCTTTTTGACACATTGAAGCGCTTTAGGGCATCTGTCGCTTCATCGGTATCCATTTCAATGATAAGTTGAGAGGCTTTCAAGGGTTCGAAACAGTCCATTATGTCCGCAACCTTTTCAACGGTCATGAAATTAAGAATATCCGCTGCGAACTGAACGGTTAATCGACTAAGTATTTTCATGCAAAAGGAGGCTTCATAAACCGCAAGCCAAAGTGCCAAGTCTGAGGGATGATAATCGTTCAATCTTTCTTCAAGATCTTGAGCATCCTCATCAAAAAGCGCTTGATTGTTGTTCATGATAAGCCTCCTAACATAAGAGAATTTATTGTTTGTGTACTAATTAATATACCTTAATCTAGAAATTCAAATTCATTACTGAATATTTTGATGGTGTCTTTATTTTTAACTCCAAGGTTTCTGAGTTCTTTGTCAACACCCATGATTTTGAGTTGTCTGGCAAACCGTCTGACGGATTGATCCTCTTTAAAATCTGTCATTTCGAAAAGACGTTGCAAGCCTTCCCCACCGATTTCAAATAGTCCGTCATCCCCTTTTCGGATCGTGAATGGTGTATCTTCAGGTTGGAAGGTATAGGTTACATGTTCTTCGAAATCCTCTTTGTCATACGGTGAGAATATTGGAAGTTCATCCAATATATCAGCGGTTTTAAGAAGCATTTTATCAAGGTTTTCATGCGTAAGTGCACTGATTGGAATGATTGGATAAAGGTCTTCATAGTGGGCCTTGAACGCTTCAAGGTTAGCTTTAGAATCAGGCATGTCCATTTTATTGGCAATGACGACTTGAGGTCTATTTTCTAGATCAAAGCCGTACTCTCTTAGTTCATTGTTGATATTGGTGTAGTCTTCAAACGGGTCTCGCCCTTCAAACGCACTCATATCAACCACGTGTAAAATAACCCGGGTTCTCTCAATATGACGTAGAAATTGATAGCCCAGTCCGTGGCCCTGTGAAGCACCTTCTATAAGACCAGGAAGGTCTGCAACGACGAAGCTGCGTTGATCAGAAGTCGCCGTGACCCCGAGATTGGGTTGAATCGTGGTGAAATGGTAATCGGCAATCTTGGGTCTGCTTTTGGAAATAACACTCAATATGGTGCTTTTCCCAACAGATGGTTTCCCAATAAGACCAACATCTGCAAGGAGTTTCAATTCAAGGCGGATTTCAAGTTCTGCACCGGGTTCGCCATTTTCACTAATTTTAGGGGCGGTGTTGCGACTCGTTGTGAACTTCACATTTCCCCGGCCGCCACGGCCGCCACGTAAAATAACGGCTTTTTGATCATGTTCAGTGATGTCAGCTAAGACTTTTCCTGTAATATCGTTGAAAACCGTGGTACCAACAGGTACTTTAAGAAAGGCATCTTCACCGCCTTTACCGTGCTTTTTCTTGCTTTGTCCGTTCCCACCATCCTCAGCTGAACGGTGACGGTCATACCGGAAATCAAGAAGGGTGGTAATTCCTTCGTCTCCTACGAAGACAACATTGCCTCCGCGACCTCCATCGCCCCCTGAAGGGCCGCCTTTTGGAACGTATTTTTCGCGACGAAATGCGGCCATGCCGTCTCCGCCTTTACCACTTTTAATTTTAATCTTGACCAAATCTACAAACATGGTTCTCACCTCATAAACTGTTCAACCAATAGTGAAGCGCTTTGCGGTCATCAAAGATGAGCACATGTTTTTTTGACTCCAAATGGTTGAGCAAGCCTTCAATTTTATGTTTCTTATTATCAAAAAATGCTACATATTGTAAAAATTCCTGATCGACGTCTTCATAACATCCTTCTGCCATGTCACTTCTGTATCGATGTTTGTACTGAGTTTCTCTTTCAAGAATCCCCTTGATGGCCTTGTCTGCATCATACCTAAGAAGGATGAATGTATCACACATCGCCAAGCGATCGGCCAGTGTTTTGGAATTCGTATAATTTCCATCCATGACAAACCGTTCATGGGTCTGCATGAATTGTCTGATTCTTCGTGTGAATTCGGGTTTCGGTAACGTGGTCCAGTTTTCTTTCCAGTATACCGTGTCCAGATGCAATACCTCAAGATTAAGGGTCGTTCCTAGTCTTCTTGCAAGGGTGGTCTTTCCTGTCCCACTGCTTCCGAATATGGCAACTTTTTTTATGATATCACTGTCGACAATACGTTCGTACGCATTTCGATGAATGCTTTTGAGATACCCGCGGTATCTAAACTGATGTTTTTTAATGAACGCGCGCATGTTCGAATTGCCCGGATGTGTGTCGATTTTTATGGATTCCTTGTTCATTGTCTTTGCTATGCGAATGGCATGCATCATGAGTTCACTGCCAATCCCTTGGTTTTGAACCTTTGGATCGGTAATCAGACGATGGATGATAAGACTTTTAGATTTAGCCCAACTGATTGTCTCATAGTGGGGTTCATGCTCTAAAACAGCCATAACACCTACAATAGATTTATCATCATTCTCATAAACATAGAGTCTTTGGTCTTCTATATCCTTAAAAAAATGGGGTTTTCTTGGATAAGAAAAATCCCATTGCTTAATGAACGCTTTACGCATGGCATTAATGGCGTTTTCACTAAGTTTGTCTATGGTGTCCAAGTCGAATTTATCAGCAAGTCTAATCATACAACGTCTCCTTAACATATCCTCAGTGCTTATTATACACGCGTGCAATAAAAATGGCAAACAGGATAGCCTGTTTGCCTTGGCGGTTATTGTGGATATACAGAAGCTTGTTTTTTGTTTCTACCAATGCGTTCGTATTTTACGATACCGTCTACTTTACTAAAGAGTGTATCGTCTCCGCCGCGGCCGACGTTGATGCCGGGATGCACCTTGGTCCCGCGTTGGCGGTAGATGATGGATCCAGCTGAACAAAATTGTCCGTCCGCACGTTTGCTTCCAAGACGTTTAGATTCTGAATCGCGACCGTTTTTGGTCGACCCAACACCTTTTTTAGATGCCATGAGTGGCATAAGTTGAATATCAATCAACATAATTCGTCACCTCCGTGTATGACTAAGCTTTTAACTAGGCTTTGATGCCTGTAATTTCAAGTTTTGTATAAGGCTGTCTGTGGCCTTGTTTACGATGGTAGTTCTTTTTAGGTTTGTATTTGAAAACAACAATTTTACGTTGCTTGCCGTGTTTGACAACCTTCGCTTCGACTGTAGCATTTTCAACATAGGGATTTCCAACTGAAAATTTGTCTCCGCCGACTAATAATACACTGTCGAACGTAACTTTTTCGCCCTCTTGAGCGACGAGTTTTTCAACGTATACTTCTTTGCCTTCTTCGACACGAATTTGTTTACCACCTGTTTCGATGACTGCGTACATGTGAGCACCTCCTCAAAATTCAAGACTCGCCATTAGGGTGAGAGTACACTCTGCTTAAGACCCATTCTGTGCGGTATGCTGCGTGTGTGAAAAGCTAATCAAACCAAGGGTGGTTTTCAATAAATCTTCTCATAACTACAACTTACACTATTATACATGAGAATATCCTAATTGTAAAGGAAATACAATCGATAATAACGGTTTTTAAAGCACCTGATGGGCTTTAAAAGAAAAGTATCGTCCTTTGCCGATAATGATATGGTCTATCACTTCAATATCCATGAGTTTTCCATTGTCCATCATGGTTTTCGTAATGAATTCATCACTCTTTGAAGGCGTTGGATCACCTGAGGGGTGGTTATGTACGATTATAATTGACGCAGCTGACAAGCGAACGGCGTGTTTGAAAAGTTCGCGTGGATGCACCAGAGAGCTACTCAGAGATCCCACAAAAAGCAATTGCTTTTTGATAAGACATGCTTTTGTATCAAGATATAGAGCGTAAAATTTTTCCTGTGTATCCATTTCAACTTCAACTTTCATAAAATCAAATACCATCTCAGGACGGGTCAGCTGGATGGATTTCTTATAAGGTTCATCAATCAAACGCTTACCCAATTCCAAAGCCGCCATCAATTGAACAGCTTTTGCAGGCCCAATGCCTTTAATGCTTGTTAATTCCTTAAAAGATAGTTGGTTTAGTGCTCTTATGCTTTCACATTGGTGAAAAAGATTTTGAGCAAGGGCGATAACACTTTGTTTACGACTTCCCGTTCTTAAAATAATTGCAATCAGTTCCTGGATAGATAACGCTTCTCTTCCATAATGAATTAATCGCTCCCTGGGTCTTTCCTCTAAAGGTAATTCTTTAACTAGTAACATGATATTCCTCCTATTCATCTAAATGATTGAGAGGAATGGGGTGTTTTACTTTTTTAAATCGTCAATTATTTTTTTATGAGCGGTTGAGACGCCTGGGAGACTATCCAAAGGATAAAATGTATTCGACGCAGAGGTCGCTACATCGATTACGTATGTCTCCATATGCCATAGTTTGTGGGTAAAGACATGTTTGTAAAGAGCGAGTTTTTGTATATCAAGTACTTCAAAGCCATAAGTTTTCTTTAGGGTCTCAAGCGCTTTATAAAAAGAATCCCCTTCATACTGGACAAATCCATAAAGTCCCGCAAGCAGTCCTCCTTCAGGTCGTTTTACAAGCAGCACGCTCTCAGCGTGTCTTACAACGAGAGTGATAAATACCTCAGTGGTTTTTTTTGCCCGTTTTGATGAAACAGGTAAGGCATCCTGCTTTTTATGTTCGTACGCGAAACAATGGCGGCTCAACGGACACTCTTCGCATTTGGGATTTGCCTTTTTGCATACGAGCGCACCTATTTCCATGAGGGCTTCTGTGAAGTCGCTCGGTTTTTCATGAACAATCACCGGCTTCAATACATCCTCAATTTCACGCATATGCGCTGTTTTTCTTATGTCCTTGGCATACCCGAGGATTCGTGCCATCACACGCATTACATTTCCATCGACCGCAGGGGATGGCTCATCATAAGCGATGGAATGAATCGCGTGTGCGGTATACCTTCCGACCCCCTTGAGGCTTTCTATCGCTTTGAGGGATGTCGGGAAGGTGCCATTGAACTCTTTTTCTATGAGTATTGCGCTTTCATGCAAGTACTTAGCACGTCTATAATACCCAAGGCCAGCCCAAAGACTCATGACTTCATCAATGCCCGCGTTTGCCAAGTCACTGATTGTGGGGAATCGGTGCATGAAACGTGTATAGTAAGGAATCATAGTATCAATTTGTGTTTGTTGAAGCATCAGTTCGCTAACAAATATCCGGTAAGGATCCTTGTCCATTCTAAAGGGAAGGTTTCGCTTGTTTGAGCGAAACCAATTACATAAATCGTGTGCGAACTTTTCTTTGTAGGTGATATTCATTATGTCACTCTTTCTTAAAGCATCGCATCAAAAAACCTTGTAATCATGGCCCTTATGCGGATTTTTTTCCGTTTATCTTGATTATAGGGATGGGCGACAACATCAGGGTTCTCAACATATTCGCCATCACTATCCACTTCAAGACTTTTATCCAAATATGAATTTATCACGGTGTCGAGCTTGGTTTTGAATGTCTCAGAGACGACAACAATCGCACTCTCAGTACTTAAAGTTGCACTTCTTGGATCCAAATTGAATGACCCGATAACAGAAATAGCATCGTCAAAAGTCATGGTTTTAGCATGAATGGTGGTTTCCCCCTGGTATTCATACAACCGTGTTTGGTCGTTGATGGCTTCTTTGTAGCGCACATACCCTGACATTGCCATGAAGTTTGTGCTGGTATCTATGTTGTTTGTTAAAACAGTGATGGTTTTGTCTTCATAATCGGGGAAATGCTTAAGCATTTGTTTTGAGAAGATGATGTAGGGGGATTGTATGAAGATGTCGTCACTTTTTTCACCGATCGAGGAAAGTGTCTTTAAAAGCACAGGATCCTTGTGAAATCTTTTAAGTGGGCTGTGTATGAATGTCGCATTATCCACAAGAATTGAATGTGTATCAATCCAATTCAATGTGTCTTCAAGCGAATACGTTTCTCTGTATGTTTCCATTGATTGGTTCATTTCATCAATCAATGGTTCTTGGCGAATGTCATTATGCTTAATCGTGTAAGTGTGTTTATAAGCAAATAAGGTGTCAAAATAGGCATGCATTGCTTGCACAGTCTTATGTGGTTCACTGCCATGTACGAGAATGTCTCTGTCTTTTGTGGAGCTGTAGAGTCCCTCTTCTCCATCAAAAAAGAAACGATCGCCGATATTCCTCCCTCCGGTAATGCCGTAAGTACCATCCACCAACAGAAGTTTGTCATGAAGTCTGTTTTGCATGGTATGGGGCAGTAAGGGGTTGTAGCGTTCATAGAGTTTGATTGTAATATTTTCATGATGAGCGAGCGCCTCGACATATTCTGGCTCGTCCACTGTTTGATAGTAAAAGATACCATCCAATATAATGCGTATGTCAACGCCTCTGTTAGCGGCGGCGTATAAGGTAGAAAACATCAAGTCGCGGCTACGTCCATCATGAAGGGTATAATATGAAATGTCGATATTCTCGCTTGCCCCTTCTATCAAGGCAAGCCTCACATTTAGCGCGTTTTGATTATCATCGAGAATATTCGCATAGGTGTCTCCTATAGTGCTATCCGCATGCATCAAAGCATCAGTGTCGTAACTGATAGTGCTTTTGGTGCTGAATGGAATATTGAAAATAAGCACCCCAAAAACAAACGTATAAAGCACGAAACCAACCAGCAATACCGCAAATCTTTTTATCCACTTTTTCATACCTATCCCTCTTACATGTGTCTATTCAACGAGCTCTTTACGAATCGAACTGATGAAGTAAAGTGATCCGCATACATATACTACCCCATTTTTACTTAAATGCTGAGCAATACTTAAAGCTTTCTTAAAATCTGTATGGGCTTGTGCTTGAACGTGATGACTGTTTTTAAGCAAGATAGAGGCTTTTTCGCTTCTTTCCATGGGTAACTGCGTATAAATGATATGTGTAGCTATTGTTTCAAGGGCGCTTTGCATGGTGCCATAGTCCTTATCACGCATGACTGTAAACAACACCGTCACAGGCAACTTTTTTGCATAATATTTTAATGCTTTAACCCCTTCGAATATGCCTTCGGGGTTATGGGCACCATCAAGAATGACGTTGCCGATGATTTCAAAACGACCCGGCATTCGCATCGCTTTGATTCCTGAACGCATCGCGTGCAAGGGAATGTCAAACACTGTCTTTTCATTCAACATTTCACATGCGAGAAGGGCCAGGCGGGCATTTTGAATCTGATAGGTTCCATGAACGCTTAGTGCATAGCGTTCATGTTTGTACGTAAACGTCTTAGATGTGGTGAAGGTGTTTTTCAAAGGCACGTCAACCAGGTGTTGCACTGGACTGTTCATTTTATTTATGTACGAATCAATGACGGGTATCAGGGTTTCTTGCATTACGGCGTCTACCAGAGGCACACCTTCTTTGACGATGCCCAGTTTTTCCAGGGTGACTTTTTTTAGAGTGTCACCGAGGATATGCATGTGGTCGTGGCCGATGGACGTGATAATAGAAAGCTCCGGGGTAATGACGTTCGTAGCATCAAGGCGGCCACCAAGACCGACTTCATATAACACAACATCCACATCTTTATCCGCAAAATACAAAAAGCTAATCAGAGTAAGCAACTCAAAAAAACTGATTTGATCGTTTTCTTTTTCAAGATATGTTTGTTGGAATTCGTAAATTCTATTGATGTATATCAACAACTCTTCATCACTGATAAGTGCGTCATCAAGGGTGATTCTCTCATTGAAACGAACCACGTAAGGGCTCATGAAAGTTCCTACGTGGTAGCTGGCGTCCATTAAAATTTCTTTTAAAAATGTCAGTGTTGAGCCTTTCCCATTGGTACCACCTACATGAATGGACTTGAAAGTGCGCTCGGGATGACCGAGCATTTCGCACGCTTTGTTCATACGGGTCAAATCATATTTGTCTTTGAACCGTACGACGCTTTCAATCCATCGCTGAGCGGCGGCGAGCGTTTTAAAGTTCATCTTTCAGATCCTTGATGCGTTCTTTTACATTGTCAAGTGCGTGCTTGTAATCTTTGAGTTTTGTTTTTTCGGCCTCGACTTTTTGGGCTGGAGCTTTGCGGATGAATTTTTCGTTGCCAAGCATCCCTTCACAACGTTTGATTTCACCTTGAAGACGTTTTTCCTCTTTGATTTGACGGTTGAGTTCTTCTTTCAAATCCACGACGCTGCCAAGAGGTATATAGAGTGTGAAGCGCGCAGTCACGTAGCTCAAGGTGTTCTTGTCTTTCAATACATTTTCACTTATCGTCATGGACGATGGATTGACAAACTCCTCAATGACAGACAGTTCTTTTTCTATGATTGCGTTTGTTAACTTATCGGTTTCTATTTTTAGTTCCACGCCCTGCAAGTAAGGCACCTGGTAAGTGTTTCTTACATGACGGACCTTTTGAATAAGCGTTTTGATGACGTTCGCTTCTTCTTCACTATCTTTGTCTTTGAAACGTTCGTCGACTTTGACCCACTCGCTTACCATGATGCTTTCCTTAGTTTTGAGCGGCATTTGCTGATAAACTTCTTCGGTCATGAACGGCATGAAAGGATGAAGCATCTTAAGCACGCTCATCCAAACTTTATGAATGACGGCCTTTGTATTGGCAATGGTCGCTTCATCGCCGTTTTTGAAGGTGATTTTACTCATTTCAACGTACCAAGACGCAAATTCGTCCCAAGTAAACGTGTAAAGCGCGCGAGCGGCTTCTCCAAACTCAAAGGATTCATAGTTTTTTTCGACTTCTTCGATGGTGGTCTGAAGTCTTGATAAAATATAACGGTCCTTGAGTTCAAGGTAGGCATCGTGAATATCGGCTTCTCCTTCGCTCATGCCTTCTATGTGCATAAGGAGAAAGCGTGAAATGTTCCATAGCTTATTAATGTAGTTCCAGCTTGACTCCACTTTTTCAATTTCAAATCTGAGATCCTGGCCCGGTGCGCTGTTTGTGGTAAGGAAATAGCGAAGGGTATCAATGCCATATTCGGATTTGATGTCCATGGGATCGACGCCGTTTCCAAGAGACTTGCTCATTTTACGGCCTTCGCTATCTCTAATAAGTCCATGAATTAGGATGGTTTCAAACGGTGTTTTTCCTGTGAATTCTAGACCTTGAAAAATCATGCGTGCGATCCAAAAGAAAATAATGTCATAGCCCGTAACCATGGTTTGCGTAGGATAGTAACGTTCAAATGATTCAGTATCTTCGGGCCAACCGAGTGTTGAGAATGGCCAAAGGGCACTTGAAAACCAGGTATCAAGGACATCTTCATCTTGTGTATAGCCTTTAGGCGGGTTAGTACCTACATATACCTCATCTTTAGGGCCGTAGTAGGCAGGAATTCTATGCCCCCACCACAGTTGCCGGCTGATGCACCAGTCATGGATATCTTCCATCCAGCGTTTGAATATCTTCTCGAAGCGTTTGGGTACGAACTGAGCGGTGGATTTTTCTAAGGCCTGCTTGGCAAGCGGGTCCATCTTCACAAACCATTGCATTGAAAGGCGGGGCTCAACCATGACCCCAGTTCTCTCTGAGTGTCCGACATTGTGAACATGGGTTTCCTGTTTGGTCATGAAGCCTGCGTCTTTCAAGTCCTTGATTAAGGCTTTACGACATTCAAAGCGTTCCATGCCTGCGTAGGGTCCGGCCAATTCATTCATCAGGCCGTTTTCCTCCATGCATATGGGCATCTCAAGGCTATGGCGTTCACCGATTTCGAAGTCATTTGGATCATGAGCCGGTGTTACTTTCAACGCACCTGTTCCAAATTCGCGATCAACATAATCATCCGCAATAACAGGAATAGCGCGATTGGTTCCGGGAATAATGACGTTCTTACCGACGTATTTTTCTCGATCTTCATCGTCTGGGTGAACAATAAGGGCGGTATCCGCAAAGATAGTTTCCGGACGTGTGGTCGCAATCAATATATAGTCATCTTCACTGTTTTCAACAAAATATTTGAAGTAATAAAGTGCACCTTCGACTTCTTCGTGATCCACTTCGATGTTTGAAAGAGCGGTTTTCGCCTGGACATCCCAGTTGATGATGCGTTTTTTCCTATAGACTAGTCCTTTTTCATAGAGTCTGATAAAGACGTGATTGACTGCCTTGTTTAGGCCTTCATCCAACGTGAAACGTTCCTTATCATAATCGACACTGATGCCAAGCGCAGCCCATTGTTCACGAATGAACTGAGCATACTCTTCTTTCCATGACCAGGCTTCTTTCAAAAAGGCTTTACGCCCGATTTTAAAACGGTCAATCCCTCTTTCTCTAAGTCTAGCATCAATTTTTGCCTGCGTCGCAATACCGGCATGATCCATGCCCGGTAAGAAAAGCGCATCGTAGCCTTCCATCCGTTTTTTCCTGATCAATATGTCTTGCATGGTATTGTCCCATGCATGGCCCAAATGAAGCTTCCCAGTTACATTAGGCGGGGGAATGACAATAGTATAAGGCTTCTTCGAGCGGTCACCACTCTTAAAAAATCCCGAATCACGCCAAAAAGCGTATTTACCTTCTTCAACGCGTTTGTGTGCATATTTTTTTTCCAAATCCATAGGGGTTCCTCCTTATGATATAAAAAATCCTTGACTGATTGACACAGTCAAGGACGAAATTTCGCGGTACCACCTTAATTCCGGTCTTTAAAAACCGGCTCTCGATGCGTTAACGCCGCCCACGTACAGAGTTACTTAATTCACCCCGTCTACTCCTGAGGGACGTTCAAATCCTTATCTTACCGGTTTGCACCTCCACCGGCTCTCTTTGAAGATTCTGGATTTTACTCGACTCATTCATTGTAGTTAGAAATATTTTACCACAGTACCCTCGGCGTTTCAAGATGAGTGACTTTACTTTTCTTTTTTCATTGTGGTTTTAATGCTATCGATACCTTCGCCCTTGATAGCGGAGACAAAACGCACATCACTGATCGCATCCAGTCCCAGGGTGTTTCGAATCAATTTATCGGTTTTGACTCTCTGACCGAGTTTGACTTTGTCGGCCTTTGTTGCGATAACGGTGAACGGAATGTCGTAATGCGATAGAAACTGACTCATCAATATGTCATCTTCACTCGGTGCATGACGGGCATCAACTAAAAGAAAGATTCGCTTTAATGTTCCCCGCGTTGTCAAATAGGATTCAATGATTTGACCGAATTCCGCGCGTTTCTTTTTAGATACTCTGGCGTATCCATAGCCGGGAATGTCAACCAACCTGAAATCCTCGTTGATGGTATAAAAGTTGATGGTTTGCGTTTTACCCGGATTTTGTGAAGTATAAGCAAGATTCTTGCGATTCATAAGTTTGTTGATTAGTGAACTTTTCCCGACGTTGCTTCTACCAGCGAAAAGAAATTCACTCATATTGGCGGGTGGATAGTCTTTTGGTTGTGTAACCGTGATGGGTCCTTGGATGGCCTTGATTATCATATTAACACCTCGTTAGTCATTGTACATGAGTATTCTGATAAACACAATTGTTTTTAATGTCAATAAAAAGGGCGCTAAAAAGCGCCCATTGTATTAATCAAGCAATGTATGCTTCAATACGTCATCAATGGTTTCAACACTGATGATTTTAAGGTTCTTTTTGACCTCATCGGGGATGTCGTCGATGTCTCTTTCGTTCTCTTTAGGGATGAGAATGGTTTTTAGACCGCTTCTGTGGGCCGCAATGGCTTTTTCCTTGAGACCTCCGATTGGAAGTACGCGTCCTCGCAAGGTGATTTCACCCGTCATACCAACAGTGTTGTCAATTTTGCGTTTGGTAAGGGCGCTGACAAGCGCAACCGCAATGGTCACCCCAGCACTGGGTCCGTCTTTTGGTACGGCCCCTTCTGGTACGTGAATATGCACGTTTGAATCATCAAAAAGTTGTTTCTTGATGTCGAACTGATCGTTGTTTGCACGCACGTAGGAGAGCGCAGCTTGAGCACTTTCCTTCATCACGTCACCAAGTTGACCGGTGAGCGATAATTTGCCTGAGCCTTTGTAGTAAGCGACTTCCACACTGAGGGTGTCACCGCCGAATTGTGTATAAGCAAGGCCTGTTGCAGTACCAATTTGCGGTTCTTTTTCGGCTTCGTGGTTGGTGAATTTGGGTTTACCCAGATAGTCCTTCAAATCGTTTATTGTCACATGCACTTTTTTGTGTTTTTCCGAAAGAATTTTCTTGATGGCTTTACGGGTAATAGTGCCAAATAATCTGTCTAGTTGACGCACACCCGCTTCTTTAGTATATGAGCGAATCATGCTCATGACTGCATCATCATCGATTTCGAGTTTGTCTTTTCCAAGACCGTGTGTCTCGATTTGTTTGTCGATAAGATGTTTTTTCGCAATATGGAATTTTTCAATTTCCGTATAGCTTGAGAGTTCAATGATTTCCATCCTATCTCGAAGCGGAGCGGGAATATTGTACAGATAATTGGCAGTGGTGATGAACAAAACCTTTGAAAGGTCATATTGGTCTTCCAAATAGTGATCTGAGAAATTTTTGTTCTCAGTGGGGTCAAGCACTTCAAGCATTGCCGAACTTGGATCGCCTTTGTAATCACTGCCCAGTTTATCAATCTCATCAAGCAAGAATAGGGGATTAACAACTTTAGCTTTACGCATGCCTTGTAAGATACGCCCAGGGAGTGCACCTAGGTATGTCCGTCTGTGTCCGCGAATTTCGCTTTCGTCTTTCACGCCCCCAAGGGATTGTTTGACGAATTTACGGTTCAATGCTTCTGCAATGGATTGAGCAAGACTCGTCTTACCGACCCCAGGAGGGCCAGCAAGACAGAGAATGGTTTGCGGATTTTTACCAGTGAGTAGTTTTACAGACAAATATTCAATAATACGTTCTTTGACCTTATCAAGTCCGTAATGGCTCTTGTCTAAGGTATTTTCCGCTTTTTTGATGTCTGTGGTATCTTCGCTTTCTTCACTCCAAGGCAGATCAATCAGAAAGTCTAAATACGTACGAATGACACCAGATTCTCCACTAGAAGTTGGCAAAGTTTCATAACGAGATAATTCATAAAGTGCTTTTTCCTCGATATGTTTAGGCATGTCCTTTTTTAGGATCTGCTCGCGAAGACTTTCTATTTCGCTTTCTTTCTTCGCTTTGTCACCGAGTTCCTCTTGAATGGCACGAAGTTTTTCACGTAAATAGTATTCGCGCTGGTTTTCATCGATGTTTTTCTTGACAGTTCGATTGATTTTTTCTTCAATTTCGCTCATGTGACGTTCTTTTTCGATGTCCTCAAGCAAATAATTGAGTCGTTTTTCAATTGATTCCGTTTCAAGGTATTTGAACTTCTTGTTTTCAGGAATTTTAAGGTTGCTTGCGAGGCGGTCGGCAAGCTTATCGCTTGATAGTCCGCTTTGGGCATCTTCAATGGATTTCTTGGGGTTGTTCAAAATAGATTGTGCATTTTCCATGACTTGTTTGACAACCATACGCACAAGAGCAACTTCTTCATCGGCATCTTCATTGTATGGGGGGCGCGTTTCAAAATTTACCATAAAGAAAGGTTCCTTTTGGTCATAGCCAAGGATTTCAGCACGGACAATCGGGTCGAATTTGACTTTGAAGTTTCCGTTAGGAAGTTTTATCTTAATACCGATTTTAGCCACAATACCGTAAGTAAGCATATCCTTATCTTTAGGATCTTCAACGGTTGGGTTTTTTTGCACCAGTAAAAAGACATAAGAATCGTGGTTGCGTTCACTTTCAAGAAGCGCGGTTTTTGAAATGCTTCTCCCGACTTCTGTTCGTACGTCTGTATTTGGGAAGGGGGCAAGCCCTCTTATAGCGATAGCTGGTAGGCTCGCCTGCTTTTTATTATTTTGGTCGAACATATGGTATTCACCTCTCGTATTTACTGTTTGAACCTATATATAATATACCGTATTTCAGTGTTTCTTGCAAAAGTAATACTCATGATAAGATACGATAAAAAGATCAGGTTCGTTAATAAAATTTATGACTTTCTCAATAAAAAAGTGTGTTGAAATCAACACACTTTTTACTTTAGGCTAAATCTAGGTCATGAAGCGCTTTGACTAGTACATCAAGGGTCGCTTCTTCATCATCGCCAGATACGGTGATGGTAATCTCTGCACCTTGTGGTACCCCTAGGGACATTATCCCCATGATGCTTTTGAGATTGACTGTTTTTCCGTTGTAAGTGAGTTTGATATCATCGTCGTGCTTGGCGGCTTCCTGTGACAGTTTACTTGAGGGGCGTGCATGCATACCCGCTTCATCTTTGATGGTCACTTTTTTTTCCACTGTTTTCACACCTCTTTATTTAATTTTTAAGAGCTTCTCAAGCGAAACTGCGACGCCAGAAGCATTGTTGTCACACTCCGTCACGTGCGTTGCAGCTTGCTTTGCTTTTATTGTAGCATTTTTCATTGCAAAAGATAAGGGAATTTGCTCAAGCATTTGTACATCGTTGTCATTGTCTCCAAAAACTACGACTTCATCCTTGGATACATTGTAGTAATCCATTAGAAAACGAATGCCTTCACCTTTGTGTCCTTTTTCAGGAATCACATCCAAAAAGGTATCGTGGCTTTTCGTGACGGATCCACCTCTTAAATCAGCATAGGTTTCAAGGGCTTCATTGAACGCGTCAACATCCTTGATGATGATGAGAATTTTATGGGCGTCCATGGTTTTAAGCCGTTTGATATTCTCTGTAATGGTCACCGGCATCTCATAATCAGGGTACTTAATGTTCCATGCTTCATACACTTTAAGTCGTTCATTTTCAAGTGAATGAATGCCTTCTATATTGTATACGATAAATGGGTATCCATTCTCATAGGCAAAAGCAATCATTTTCGCTTGAGCGGGTTTGCTGATGATGTATTCTTTCAATATTCTCTTATCGGAGAGGTCTAGAATAATGGCACCGTTGTTGGTCACAACGGGCCCTTCATAAAGTCCTATTTGATTGGCAAAGGGTTCTGTCATCTCAATCCCTCTTCCTGTTGCAATCGCTACTGAAATACCGCTTTTTCTCAAATTCTTCACGGCTTGTATATTGGCATCACTCAAGGTTTTATCCGTAGATAACAATGTGTTGTCCAAATCTAATACTGCGAGTTTTATCATACTATCACTTTCTTTAAAAAACACTTCCGCGGAAGTGTTTTTTTATGTTTATTTTGTTTGTAGGGTGTCAACAAGCGAATCAATGGTTTTCTTGAAAACTACTTCTTGAGTAACCGCTTGGCTGTTCACTTGGTTCTTGACTTGCTCAAGGCCCATGTTGTGCTGTTCGGCAAGTTCTTGATATTTCGTTTCAATCTCATCTTCCGTAGCGCTGATGCCTTCTTCCTTGGCAATCGCGTCAATGGTGAGGTTGTATTTGATAGAGCGCTTAGCGTCTTCCATGAGACGACTTTCAAATTGTTCTTTGCTCATGCCGGTAAGTTGAAGGTAAGTGTCTAAATCAAGTCCGTATTGCTGGGCTTGCTTTTTAGTGTTGTCCATTAGACGGTTTTTCTCTTCAGCAATCATTTCTTCAGCAATATCCATTGTAGCATTCTTGCTTGCTGTATCAACAGCGAAGTCTACAGCTTTGTTCTTGTTGGCTTCTTTTTTCTGATCTTCAAGACGTTTGCGTGTATCAGCATTTAACTGTTCAAGGGTTTCGATGCCTTCTTTGTCAAGGTCTTTAACGAAGTCGTCGTTAAGTTTAGGGACTTCCTTAGACTTAATTTCATGAACTTTCACTTTGAATGTTGCGGCTTTGCCTTTGAGGCTTTCCTCTTGGTAATTTTCAGGGAAAGTCACTTCAACATCTTTTTCATCGTTGAGCTTCATTCCTATAAGTTGTTCTTCGAAACCAGGAATGAATGAGTTGCTACCAATTTCAAGTTCATGATTTTCGGCTGTACCGCCTTCAAACGCTTCGCCGTCAACAGAACCTTCAAAATCAATAACGGCTGTATCGCCTGATTCAACTTCTCCGTCTTCCTTAACTACGAGTTCAGCGTTTTGGTCTTGAAGTTTTTTGATGTCTGCTTTGACTTCTTCTTCAGTGACTTCGTCGCTTGGCGCTTCGTATTCGAAGCCTTTGTACTCACCGAGTTTTACATCAGGTTTAACTGCGACTGTGGCAGTGTAGGTGAATGGTTTGCCTTTTTCGACTTCTTCGATTTTAAGATCGACTTTAGGTTGGCTGACTACTTCAAGACTATGTTCCATAATTGCATTGGCATAGGTCTCTTGAAGGCCGTGGTTGAGCGCTTCTTCCAAAAGTGGTTGAATGCCGTGTTTTTGTTCGTAGATGTTACGAGGGACTTCGCCTTTGCGAAATCCTTTTTCTTCTACGTCACCTTTCATTTGTTCATATGCGTGCTCAAGACCTTGTTCTAGTTGATCAGCGGTTACTTCAACCTCGATTTTCACGCGTGAATTTTCAAGTGCTTCTAATTTTGCCATAAATTTAATAATACCTCCTAATTTTAATCCTTAATAATTATAACATATGGTAAGTTTTTGTAAACTGTAATACTAATGAAGCTTAAAATATCAGGGGAATTCACTTTCAAAGAGAATTCAGAAGTCCCATGAACTCCCTTTTTTGTATGGTTGATCCGTTTTCATGGGTACTTTTATTGGCATCGAGCAATTTAAACGCTTCTTCAATTGTCGGTGTGATAATTCTGAAGTCCAATACCTTTTCTTCTTCTGTCAGGTCAAGGGAACTCCTACTGTTTTTGTTCACAGTCACTTTGAAGAAATGGTGGTGCCATATCGAATCAGGGAAGTGTTCTTTTAAAACGACGGTTTCCTCCGCTTCAAGGACGCTGTAGCCTGTTTCTTCCAAAACTTCGCGTTTTACGGCCTCTTCAGGAGTTTCATTTGACTCGATTCCGCCTCCTGGCAAGGTGTAAAGATTAAGTGCCTTCAAGTGAATCATCAAAAGGGTATCCTCATAAACAATGACGGCCCGTGCACCATAGTGCACGGGTCCATCAGGAATGGTTGATTCATCGAGTTCATCCGCATAGATATTCAAAGTGGGAATAGCCATTTACTTATTCACGTCAATGATGACAGGAATGACGATCGGACGACGATCGGTTTTTCTTAAAAGAAATTTTGAAACTTGTTGACGAACTTTTTCTTTAAATTTTTTCCAATCAAGGCGGTTTTCCTTAAGCATTTTGGTGGCTATATCTTTATAGATATCGCCTACTTCGCGAATTAGGTCTTCGTTTTCCTTCATATAGACGAACCCGCGTGAAACGACTTCAGGAGTTCCAACCATCTTTTTTTGCTTAGCGTTGATATGGGCGATGATTAGTAGAAGTCCGTCTTGGGAGAGTATCTCCCTGTCTTTTAAGACAATGTCGCTCAAATCACTTTCCATGATGCCGTCGACCATGACGTCACCGCTTTTCCTTGATGAGGAAATCGGCATGGACTTGCCATCTTTGAAACGGAGAATCTGCCCGTTTTCAAGTAGTTTAATTTGGTCTTCTTTATACCCTTGCTGAAGACAAATTTGTTTTGTAGCATAAAAATGACGGAACTCACCGATAACCGGCACGACATATGTGGGATTCATAAAATTCAAAAGTAACTTGATGTCTTCACTTGACGCATGGGCTGAAGGCATGATATCCCTGGAAATATTTTTCATAGAGATATTGTTGCGTGAGAGAATATCCAACGTTCTTGCGGCTATTTTCTCAGTTCCAGGTATGGGTGGCGTCATCATGACGACATTGTCGGATTGATTGAGATGAATCAACCTATCTATTTTACGTACCATGCGCTGAAGCATGAAGAACGGTTCGTGACGATCCCCTGTAACAAGGACTACGCTGTTTTCAAGAGTGTTCTTGTTTTTTTCGTCAATGAATTTGAGGTTTAAGAGTTTGTTCTCAGGAATTTTAAGTACCCCTAGGTTCAAGGCGATATCGACCATTCTCTGGGCTTTGCGACCGATAACGGCAATGGTTTTCCCAAGTTCTAGGGCAATGTCCACTACTTTTTGTATGCGGTAGATATCGGTGGAAAAAAGTGACACGATAATTCGGCCCGGAGATTTTTCGAATGTGTTTTTAAGTGTTTCATCCAATTGCACGCCTGTTGAAGCGTGACCTGTTGATTCTGCACCCAGACTTTCCGTTAAAAGTGCTAATACTTTTTTGTTGGCAATTCGGGCGAGTCCTTCAAATGATGTCTTGTAAGGCGCGTTTACGTTTTGATCAAACGTGTAATCGGGACTATAGACGATGACGCCATCCTCTGTCTCGAATGCCATCCCTACTGATTCTGGGATTGAATGTGTGGTTTGATAAAAGGTTACTGTCGTATTTTTGAATTTAAGTTCAGTATCCTTTGTGATGGTATTCAATGTGTATTCATCGATAGTCATCGATTGGTTCTTAAGTGCGTCCTTGAGCATAGCGAGGGTAAAGTGGGTTCCATAGACTGGAATATTTAATTCTTTTAAAAGCTTCGGCGCTGCGCCGATATGGTCCTCATGACCATGACTTAGAAAAAGCCCTCGGATACGTGAACGGTTTTTGACGAGATAAGAATAATCCGGTAAAATCGCATCAACGCCATATAATTCTTCGATTGGGTATTTAAGGCCCGCATCGAGTATGTAGATAGCTTGATCGATTTCCAGACAGTACATATTCTTTCCGTCTTCACCGAGTCCGCCGAGGGCGAAAAAATCTATTTGACTCATGGATGCACCTCCTTTTCTTAGTTTTGTTTTATAACACATTATAACACAGCATAGCAAAAAAGCCTGTCTTAGGCAATAGGTTTTTCTATTTTTTCATGGTTGCTTTCCCTAGGGTGTGATAAACTGATGATAGGTGATAGTATGATTAAATATCCAAACGGAAAAATTTCAGAACCAAAAACTACCGTATCCAAAAGCAGTGTAAAAAATAGAGGAATGACCCTGGAAAAATTGATTAACGCCTCAAACGCCTTTTATTTGGGCCAAGGCATTGCGGTGATTCATAAAAAGCCGACCCCGATTCAAATCGTGAATGTGGCCTATCCTTCAAGAAACAAAGCCAAAATCACAGAAGCGTATTACCAGACACCTTCCACTACAGATTATAATGGCATCTACAAAGGTTATTACCTTGATTTTGACGTAAAAGAATCTAGAAATAAAACATCTTTTCCTCTTAAAAACATTCATGTCCATCAAATTGAGCACCTTGAAAAGGTCAATCAACACGGTGGACTCGCCTTTTTGATTATCCACTTAAGGTATGATGACACGTTTTGGCTTATTCCCTACAACCGGTTAACGTTTTACGTTCAAAGGGCTTTGAACGGTAGAAAAAGCATGACCCATGAAGAACTCAAAAAAGAAAGCCTCCCAATTAAGGAAAGCTTTCGTCCACGCCTTGACTACTTGAAGACCGTGGATGAGTGGCTTAAAAAGACCTAAGGGTCTTTTTTTATTTTAGTGTAGTTCCGCTTTTGAGTGTTTTTTCTGTGAACTGGGCGCCCGGGAAAATTCGGCAGTTTCTCGTAATGACCGTATTTTCAGGAATGCGTACGCCTTTTGCGATAACGTTGATGCCACTCGAGAGCAAATCAGGACGTTCCACATTCGCTTGATAATCATCGCCATGCCCTATTTTAGCGTTATGATTAACAACGACGTTCTTATCAAGGATGCTATGGTCAATGACCGCACCAGGAAACACTTCGACGTCATTGAGCAGGACGCTGTTAGTGACCGTTGCGCCGGGATGGATGATAACCCCAGGGGATAAGACACTGCGTTTGACGGTGCCTGCAACAATAGACCCGTTGGAAACAAGTGCCTGGCTCAAGTGAGCTTTGGACCCAATCTTGACACTGGGCAGATTCTCACTTTTGGTATGGATACGCCAATCTCTATCGTACATATCGAGTGGCAGCTTATCCACGGTATTGGTCAACCCCAGATTCGCTTCAAGATATGAATCATAGGTTCCCACGTCTTTCCAATAGCCTTTGAAAAGGTATGAATAGACCTCTCCACCAATCAGGTAAGGGACGATGTGTTTGCCAAAATCAAGGTGAGGATCGTCGACCGACTCGAGCGCATTTAAGAGGGCATCGGTGTTGAAGACGTATATCCCCATCGAAGCGAGGTTTGAATCCGTTTTGGATGGTTTTTCCTGAAAGTCAATGATTTTATTGTCCTTGTTGGTTCGCATGATGCCAAAGCGTTGGGTGTCTTCCCAAGGAACTTTTTGTACGGCGATGGTTAATAGTGCATTTTTAGCTTTGTGGGCTTCAATCATTTTTCGGTAATCCATCTTGTAAACATGGTCGCCAGAAAGAATAATCACGTATTTGGCGTTGGAACGTCTTAAGTATTCAATGTTTTGTTTAACACTGTCTGCAGTGCCCGAATACCAGTTTTTATAGGGTTGTAGCAAAGAAACTCTCGTATCTCTGCGGTCGAGATCCCAAGGTTTTCCGACTCCGATGTGTTCGTTGAGAGACAAGGGATTGTATTGAGTTAGAATCCCTATTTGATAGATCCCAGAGTTGCTGCAATTGGAAAGGGAAAAATCAATGATTCGGTGCTTTCCGGCAAACGGCACGGCGGGCTTGACTCTTTTCTCACTTAAAATGTCCAACCTTGATCCGCGACCACCGGCCAATACTAATGCGAGCGTCTCCATGTTACGGCCTCCTCAAAATATTTTTATATAGTGTTTCATATTCACTAGCACTTTTTTCCCAACTGAATCGTTGTTTCATAGCTTTACGTCTAACAGCCTTGAAGGCATTTTGATCATCATAAAGATGCAAAGCTTCTTGAATACTTCTTTCAAAATCATCCACATCGTAATTAACAAATCCAATACCCGTTCCTTCGTTCGTGAACTTGTTGTAAGGAATGACACTATCTTTGAGTCCGCCAGTTTTTCTTACAATCGGCAGACTGCCATACCGCATGGCAATGAGCTGTGAAAGGCCACAAGGTTCAAACCGAGAAGGCATCAAAAAGTAATCACTTCCCGCATATACTTGTCTGGCCAAGGATTCATTATAGCCAAAATAGATGCCGACTTTGTCGGGATAGCGGTTTTTGAGGTCTTTAAATGAATCCTCGATGGCATCGTCGCCACTTCCAAGGACGATGAGTCTTAGTGAATCGTCTACCAAATGCTGTTCGATTGCTTCACGGACTAAATACATGCCTTTTTGTTCTGCAAGTCTTGATACAACCGCAAATAGCGGTTTTTTAGTTGCCTCTAGAGTGAACCGCTTCAAAAGCATCGTCTTGTTGAAGGTCTTGCCTTTGATGTAGTTGTATAAATCAAAGGGCTTTGCAATATGAGAATCTTTTGAGGGAGAAAAGTTTTCGTAATCGAGGCCATTCATGACGCCTTTGAAACGCTTGCCTCTATCTTCCAAAAGATGTTCCATCCCATAGCCGAAATACGAGTGTTTTAGTTCCTCTTTGTAAGTTTTTGAAACCGTGGTCACCAAATCCGATGTGATGATGGCGGTTTTCAAGAAATTGATGCCATCATCAAATTCAAGTCGATCGTCATAAGCAACGTTTAAATAAGGAATGAGGCCTTTATCAAATTGTCCTTGATAGGCGATATTGTGAATGGTGAATACACATGCGGGTCTGTATGGCAACGGGTTTTCTTTTTCTAAAATATAAGAAATCAGTCCAGTTTGCCAATCATTGAGGTGAAGAATATCCATTTTCAAACCCAGGGTTTTAATAAGGCTTAAAACTGCATGGTTGAAGAAGGTGTAGCGTTCTCCATCATCAAAATCTCCGTACAAATTCTCACGATAGCCAAAATAATACTCGTTGTCAATGACATAAACATCGATCCCTTGAAATTTCATATACTGAAACCCTGCGTATTCCCGTTTATTTCCAACTGGGATTCTTGCAGTGCCAAGTGTCTTCAACTTTGAATCAAAGCGATCTTTTGTCGTCAAATGTTTGGGAATGATGAGTGATACATTGTGACCTCGGGTTTTCATAGCCGATGGGAGGCTTCCAAGTACATCACCCAGGCCTCCGGTTTTACTAAAAGGGGTTGCTTCGCTGCCAATAAAACATATATTCATAGGTATCCCTCCACTTCTATTATACATGAACCCCCATCCATTACGATAGTACAATCGGACATTCAATAAAAAAACGCACATTTTATAAAAAAAAGGGCCCAATTGGACCCTACGTCAATAAAACAGGGGAATGTAGTTTATGCGTTGAGCAGTGTTTCTTTGAGCCTTACATACAGCGCGGCACCGATGACTATGGTGAGCACGATGGACGGCACCATGTACCAGCCATTGTAGATAAGTGAATAAATAACGACGGGCTGTCCTTCAGGGGCATATTCACTAAACAGGATTACGCCTGAGAGGAAATGGAAAAAATACCTTAGTGTGGTTCCAAGGATGGTTCCAAGTACAAAAATCTTGAGACTTCTTTTATTGAGCTTGAACACGAGTGCACTGAATCCAATTGACCCGAACGCTAATAGATAATCGAAAAACAATACTCCCCAGTGAATACCGACAAATGCAAAACCAGTAATCATGGCGTCAAGAATGCCATACACCATGCCCGATAAAATTCCGACTTTTAAGCCATGTCGATAGGCCAAAATAATCAAGGGCAGCATGGTAATGCTGATACTTCCCCCTTGTGGTTGTCTTGGTAAAACCATTGCCACGAGCTGAAATACAACAGCGAGTGCGAGCATGATGGAAATCTCTGCGATAACTCTTGTGTTTAACCATTTGTTTGTTGCCAAGTTGGTTCCCCCTTATAATAAAAAAGTTTTGTTCCGTAGAACAAAACTTTCGTTAGAAAATTTATCCTACGCTGGCATTACCCAGATCAGGTAAGGTTCATTCTAGTATCAAGAATGTCTCAGCCTAGTTCTCTAAGCTCCCTGTTATATTGACAATCATAGTATATCACAGTATTAGAACTATTCGTAAAATAAGGGATTATAAAAAAGTTTGTACTTCAATTTGTCTGCCTTCAAAATCTTCTAAGAATGCATGATAGATATTGAAAGTTGTGTTTAAAGACGGTTTATGAACGGTTTTGAGTATGCTTCGAAATTGTTCGTAGGTTTTATCTACAGAGTGTTTGTCCTCTACAACCAACGTAATGCATGTAGAGTGAGGAGGGTTCTTCGGATGATGTGTACAAAATCCGATTTTCCCATGACCATGGGTGTCAAAAATCAGACATTTTCCCTGATCTTTATAAAGTTCAAATCCAAGACCCGCTTCGTAGGTGTGTTTGATTCTTTTCAAATCGTTTGTCGGATAAAAATGAATGATGTCTTTCATGTGTATGCCTCCTTATGAAAAAAGGCATCCTTACGGACGCCTCTAATTTAATCGATGATGTCGAGAATCAATTCTTTCTTCGGTACTGCGGTTTCGCTTATGGTGAACGCTTTAAGAACCGCATTGAGCTCAGCACTGATGTCTTTTTTGTTTGTGTAAAGATAGGCAAGGACTTCATCTTCATCGACTTTGTCGCCGACTTTCTTGTTAAGCACGATGCCTACATCCGTATCGATTTTGTCATCCTTGGTTGCGCGTCCGGCTCCAAGACGCATGGCACTCAACCCAATTTCAAGGGCGTTGAGTGATTTGACATATCCCGCTTTTTCACTTTTGACACCGACGATGTCTTTTGCATGAATATAGTCGTTCAAATCCGGATAGGTACCATCTTGTGCTTGAATGAAGCTTTTAAATTTATCACTGGCTTCAAGGGAATTGATTTTCTTTTTAAGAAGTTTTTCCGCTTCCTCCAAGGTCTCAGTGATCTTAGCCTGATGTACCATGTGACTACCGATTTTAAGACACAAGGTATGCAAATCAGAAGGCCCGTTGCCCTGCAAGGTTTGAATGGCTTCAACCACTTCAAGTTTATTCCCAACCGAATAGCCAAGGGGTTCGCTCATATCTGTAATAAAGGCAACTACTTTACGTCCGAAAGCCTTCCCAATCTTGACCATGGTGCGAGAGAGCTCGCGTGCATCATCCAATGTCTTCATGAATGCGCCCTCTCCAATTTTCACATCAAGGACAATGACGTCAGCACCACTTGCTAGTTTCTTACTCATGATCGAACTGGCAATTAAAGGAATGCTTGGAACCGTCCCTGTAACATCTCGAAGGGCGTAAAGCAGTTTGTCGGCTGGGGCCAGGGATTTAGTTTGTCCGGCCACGGCTATGTTGATATCGTTAACTTGCTTGACAAATTGTTCACTCGTAAGTGAAATGTTGAACCCTTTGATGCTTTCAAGCTTATCAAGTGTTCCACCAGTATGACCAAGCCCTCTACCACTCAATTTAGCCATTTTTGCGCCGGTTGAGGCCACAAGTGGTCCCAGTACAAGGGTTGTTTTGTCGCCGACGCCCCCGGTTGAATGTTTATCTACCTTGACACCTTCAATGCCTGAAAGGTCAATAGTTTCACCGCTGTTAAGGACAGCTTCAGTAAGGTGAACAGTCTCCTCGTCATTCATGGAGTTGAAGTAAATGGCCATCATCAAGCTGCTGATTTGATAATCAGGAATGTCGCCCTTTACATACCCTGTCACAAAAAAATCAATTTCTTCTTTGCTGAGCGCGTAATTATCTCGTTTTTTCTCTATTATGTCTACCATTCTCATATGAATCTCTCCTTTAATTTATTATTCTATCATATAATTCATTATTCTATAAATGCATGTTTCACAAACAGTGTCTTCAAGCGTTTTCATATTCGTTAATCTTTATTTGAATCATTTCTTCAACCTGTTTCGCAAGGGTAACGGTATTGAGATCCTTGTAGTCATTTGGCATAATCGGTTCATGGAAATGGATATGTGCGTGATTTCTTCTAAACGGCCAGCCTTTCCACGTTTTATAAAAATCGTGGACGGTGCATACCATGATGGGCGCCCGAGGTTTTGTAGCAAGTTTAAACGCACCTGGTTTCATCGGATTCATGGCGTTTGAAAAACTGCGTTTACCTTCTGGAAAGATGGTGATTACGGCCCCTTTTTTGTATTGCTTTATCCCTTTGATAATGGCTTCGGCTGCAGAGCGGTCCGCTAACTTAGTTATTGGAATATTGCCGATGAGTTTGGCCCAGTGACCGATAACCGGCCAATCAAACACAGCTTTTTTGGCAATAAAGACCACTGGTTGCTTGATTATATGTTTAATGGCAAAAACCTCGTAGTAACTTTGGTGGTTCGCTACAACTATGAAGTTATCTTTTAATATGTTCTCGGTTCCACTCACATGTAGTTTGATTCGCAATAAGCGGAATATCAAAGGCACTAGACGATCAATAAAACGGTGGGCCTTGGGGTCCATCGTTCGATCACTTTCTCCAAGACGGCCGTAGAAAATATAGGGAATAAATAGAGTAATAATAGACAATACAAAGCTAAAAATGAAAAGCCCGAGCCATATAAGTCCATTGACCAAAGTGATGGAGCTATCGGTTAAAAGCCAACTGAAAAGAAAAGTATAGCCGAACCAAAACAGTAAAAATATCAGTGTCATGCCTAGACACTCCTCTCGTAAACCGTAAATGTAAGGGGACCATCGGGTAATTCACTCATCTTTTGAAAAACGGACAAATCGATATCGGGAAAATACGTATCGCCTTCGTAAGACCCTTCTACAAAGGTTATATAGAGTTTGCTTGCATAAGGGAGGGCAAGGGCATATATTCTTGCCCCCCCAATGACAAAAATTTCCTCTTCGCTTTTCTGCATCTTTTTGAAATAGGCGCTTGCGTCTCGTATGATTTTTGCACCAGAAAGCGATTCCTTAGTTCTAGTGAGCACAATGCTTTCTCTGTTAGGTAGAGGCATTTTAAGAGAATCGAGTATGGATTCATACGTTTTGCGCCCCATGAATACTTTATGGTTGGATGTTACATCCTTAAAATATTTCAAATCTTTCTGAAAATGCCAGGGTATCTTGTTGGCTTTGCCAATCACGCGGTTTTCATCCATGGCTACGATAATCGAAAGGCTCATATGCTCACCTTGCCCTTTAATGCGGAATGAGGATGGTAATTGTTCAAGTGAATCGAATCATAGGTGAAATCAAACATACTATTTACTGCTTTATCAAGCGTAACTGTAGGTAGATTTTTAGGGGTTCTTGTCAATTGAGTTTTCACTTGTTCAATATGGTTATTGTAAATATGAGCATCACCCACAGAGTGCACAAAGGTTCCTGTTTTCAATCCGAGTACATGTGCAATCATCATCGTAAGAAGGGCATAAGACGCGATGTTGAAAGGGATGCCCAAGAAGGCATCTGCACTTCTTTGATAAAGCTGGGCGGACAAAACGCCGTCATTGATATAAAACTGAACCATCATGTGACACGGCGGCAAAGCCATGTCATCAATCTCCGTTGGATTCCAACTGTTGATAATAAGTCTTCTAGAATGAGGGTTTGTCTGCATCTCTTCAAGGACCCATTTAAGTTGATCAATGCTTTTTGTTCTGCCTTCAAAGTTGCGCCACTGTTTGCCATACACTGGGCCGAGTTCGCCCCATTTATTGGCAAAGGTTTCATCGTCTTTGATTTTTTCTACAAATTCTTTCATGGTTTCGCCTTCATAGGCATCACTGTTTTTATAAGTTACATACGGCCATTCATTCCAGATGCGTACTTTGTTTTTGACTAGGGAGCGAATATTGGTTTCTCCCTTAATAATCCACAAAAGTTCGTGCACAATACTTTTGAAGTGAACGTTCTTAGTAGTTAATAAAGGAAACCCTTCGCTCAAGTCAAAATGCATTTGATAACCGAAGGTAGAAAGTGTCCCTGTTCCGGTTCTATCTGGCTTTTCCTTACCGTTCGTTAATATGTGCCGTAAAAAATCCTGATATGTTTTCATGGTAACCTCCTATCACCTCTAGTATACCATAGAGCGCTGATTCATAGCAGTGAACAATTCAAAAAAAACGCCCTTACGGACGTTTTTAATTAACTATTCCTTTGGTTTGGGACTAATGAATGTAACTTTTTCCGCAATGACTTCAGGATAAGAAAAGGATTTCTCTTCTTCGTATTGAAAAACTTTTTGTTGCAAACGCCCCTTCACACCGATGGTTGAGCCTTTCTTACAATACTGTACAGTGTTTTCTGCAATACCACTCCAAAGCGTACACCGTATGAAGTCCGTATCGTAGGTACCGCTTTTCGAACTTTTGAAACTCCTTTGTAACGCCAGTGTGACTGTAGTTACTTTCGTGCCGGAATCCAGTTCTCTGAGTTCTGGGTCATAGACGAGTCTTCCAACCAGAATAACTTGATTAACCATTGTATCATCTCCTTTGTTAGCTTAAGCTTACGCGAAAAAAGGCTTCGGTGCACCTTGCAAAACATTAAAGACTTTCTCCATTAGCACCTCCGCGTCACCGTTGCCCGTTTTCAGGCATAAAAAAAACGTGAGATACTGAAATCTCACGTTCGAATGATCATGTCAAGGAGATTGTGTAAAATCATAGGTTTCTTTTTCAAAGACTTTTTCCCTGTCTTTCAAGATTGAGACGATTGTATGCAAACTCTTAAGATCTCTTTTGAAAGTTTCCAATGCATCCACATTAATGGCTTTGAAAATGGAAAGTTCAAATGTGTTTTTATGGGTGTCGATGGCCACAAAAAACTTTGAATCGAGAAAACTGAATCGAATGTTCCCTGTATGGTTTTTTTCAATGGCTGTCAGTGCTTCGATAATCGAGGGGGTAAGAATACTACGAGTCGTAGCTTTATTGGTGGTAAAAATGTTTAATGCATTATTGAGAGACTTGTTACTTATATGAAATGGTTCATAAAGTCTTTGCCCAAGAGGGTTTCCTGTTTCTAGGATTTGCAAAGCACCCTCGAAGGACTTATTGAATTCAAAAGCGAACACTCTTCCACTAAAATAGGTCACGTAGGTTGTCGTGTAGCTCTTATTTGTAGGTATGGTTTTCAATCGCATCATTAAAACATCACTCGAGACGAATGATACGCCTTTAAGTGATCCGCTTAGCAAGGATTTGCTATTGAAGCGGTCAGCTATATCAAGGGCTTCACTTTGATATATTTGTGACGAGCAAAGGCCTTGTTTGGGATTGTAAAACGCATTATCGACACTGTCTTCAAGCAGTTTTTTTAATATATTGTCCCTAAAGTCATCTTGAATCGTAGTATAGCTTGAGAAACCGAAAAATGCAGTCACCGCCCCCACGATTACGCTAGCTGCGATTAAAATAGGTGTCCCGTCAAAGAAATATAGGAGGGCTGAGGCAATAAGGGTGAGGCTACCTAGTAAAATCATGGCTTCCACACGTGTTTTTCTTGCTTGGAACTGTCTTAGTGTCTCATTCATGGATTCATCCCCTTACGATAATGTTATTATACTAAAAAAATGCACTATTGAAAACCACTTATTGCTTTGTACTTAAAGGTACACCGGAGAACAAGGCGATGGACCCTTCATCAAGGGACCTCAGGGCGGCATTCACTTGTTCAAGATTAATGGATTCAAGCATCGCAGGCAAGTCGTGAAAGTAAAGTCCGAACTGCAAGTAATCATTAATTTCAGATGCCAAGCCTTCCAGCCTGTCAAAGGCACTTATGTGATGCCCAATCATTTTTCGTTTGATATGAATGAATTCTTCAGAAGATATGCCTTCTTTCTTCACCGTCTTCAAAATATTCAAAAGGGCATGTCTCAAGGCCTCCACATCGTTTGTTTCTGCAAACAATAGTCCGTGGGCATAGGATTTTTCAAACACAACATCCACACCGAACGCATCATTGACAATACCTTGTTCAAGCAGAGCCTCATACGCTTTTGAGGACGTTGAAAACACGGCTTCAAGGGCAATTGAGTATTTTAGAAAGTTCATTATCGGTTTTGGGTTTTCAAACGTAGACCTAGTTAATTTAATTCCCATCATGAGTAAGGGAGTTTCCATATCAAACGTCGCCGTTTCATAGGGCGTATTCACTGTGTCTGAGACTTCCTTTTTGATTGGAAGAGGCTTTTTAAAGACCTTGTCTGGCAAAGCCAAAGATGCGTTAAGCATTTGTTCGATGGCAGATGGATCAACATCTCCAACGATGATGACATGGGTGTTTTCCGGGGTGTAATAGGCTTCGTGCATATTAAGCAATGCTTCTTTTGTCATGTCATTGATGCTATCTTTGCTTCCGAGCACCTCGTCGCGCAATGGATGCACGGTGTACATGTTTTTAAGCAGCGAACGGTGCGCCAAATAATAAGGGTCATCACCATGCATGTTCAACTCTTCTTGAATGATGGGTTTTTCCTTTTCCACCCCTTCATCGGTGATGTTTGGAAAGTACATCATGTTAAGTAAGCGAAGAATGTTTTCGTTGATATGCCCCGTTGCACTAAAAAGATAGGTGGTTTGATGATGATCTGTGTACGCATTGACTGAGGCTTCATGTTTGGAAAAATCCTTGGAAATGTCCTTACCTTCATATTCAAAGAGTTTGTGTTCAAGGAAATGAGCAATGCCGCGTGGCACGTGGGTTGTTTGATTGGTTGGGTCCTTGTAGCCTTCATGCACACTTCCAAGTGGGACACTTGCACTTACAAATGTCTTAGCGAAGCCTGGTTTAGGGATTACATAGACTTTGAGCCTTCCCAATACATCAAATTCGTAAAAGGCTTCATCATAGATATCATACGTATGTTTAGTCATGACTTTTTCCTCCCAAAACGTAGGTGAAGACAAACTTGAGTGTGTTCGCAAGTCTTATAATGTCTTCTTTAGTGACTTTGTTCAATCTTTTTAATACGACGTCTTTTTGCAAGGGTACTGAGAATATTTCAGACACCAGGGCCTTTACAGCCAGGGAATTTTCACTGTCATAGCTTTTTTTAATAGATTGTGCAAGGCTTTGTTTAGCAATATCAAGTGATTCCGAACTAAATTCACCTTGTGTGATTTTTTCAAGTTCTTCCTTAATAAGCGCCTGCGTTTTTTCTACGTTTTCATGAGAGACGCCGGCCATCACCGTTATTAAAGAAGTGAAGGGCTGATAACTAGAAGCGACCTGATAGGCCAAACCGTTCTTTTCACGAATACTCTCAAAAAGCATGGATTCACTTGATCCTCCAAATAGCGTATTGAGCACACGCATCGCCCAAACATCCTCATCCATATAATAGGTGTCACTTTGAAGGGTCACGAACACGCGGTCCTGTGTGAGATTAAGCGTTTCTTTGACGTCTTCTTTGAAAGGAAACGCCTGGCGCACCAAAAAGGCACTCAGGCTATCGGGTGAAAACGAACGGAACCGTTCTCTGACTTCTTTTTCTAAATACGCATCACTGTCGCCGACAATGCTAACTACAAGCGGTGCTTCAAGCATTGCCTCGTAGGCCTCTTTAATATCTTCAAGGGTAATGGAGTCAATCCATTCCCTTTCTCCGTTTGCGGGAACTTGGTAGGGATGATCTTTGAAAAGAAGGGTCTGGTAGCGCCGGGATGCATAGATGTCCTTGTTGGCGTATTCACTGGCAAACTGATCGTGTAAAAAACGCTTTTCTTCTGACAATGTCTTTTCATCAAAAAGCGGTTTTTTTAACATAGTTTCAAGTTGATCGACGATTTCTTCGATGAACGTGTCCTTGACATCCGTGTATTTGGGGTTTAAAAACTGAATGCCGATTTGGGCGACATGCTTTTTACCGAGTTTGAGATTTCTCGCATGCACGTTAGTGTCGAACATGGTTTCAAGTTGACGTGAAAAAAGTCTTCTTGAGGGATAGACCTTGTTTTTTGATGTGAGCATGGATAACATCAGAGTCCTCGCGGTGGCGTCTTTGGCTGTAAGCACACTGAAATAGCGAAGCTGAATGCGCATCGCTTTGAATTTCCTTGTTTTAATAGTTTGATAAAGGGTCGATCCCTCTTTATGCGTAGACAGATTCATAGATTACCTCCAAAAAAAAGTGCCGAAGCACTTTTTTTAATTCGTTATGCAAGTTGAAGTGCGATTTCCATCATTTTTGTGAATGCGGTTTGACGCTCTTTTGATGTGGTCGCTTCATTTTTGACTAGAGAATCAGAAATGGTAAGCAGACATGCGGCATTTTTACCAAGAATCTTTGCGTTGTGGAACAAGGCAAAGGATTCCATTTCAACTGCTAGTGCTTCGTATTTTTTATTGATGGTTTTGAATTCTTCGTGGTTTTTTCGGTAAAACACATCGCTTGAGTGAATGACGCCTCGTTTTATTGGGATATCAAGGGCTTTTGCGCTTGCGACAAGCTTTTCATTGAGACTTTCACTCGGGTAGGTGTATTGGGAATCATAGTCACCCGACTGAACTTTGGCGTAGGTTGATTCGCTCCAAGCACTGTCTGCGAGTAATACGTCGTATAGATTAAGTGTTTCACTGTATGCCCCTGCGGAGCCGATGCGAATAATGTTTTTTACATCGAAGAATTTGAACAGTTCGTAGGAGTAAATGCCGATGGATGGCATGCCCATCCCACTGCCCATAACGCTGATTTCTTTTCCATTATAGGTTCCGGTGTATCCAAACATATTGCGTACGGTGTTGAATTGCTTAACGTTTTCAAGATAGGTATCAGCGATATATTTGGCACGTAAGGGGTCGCCCGGCATCAGAACCGTTTTTGCGATGTCGCCTTTGTCTGCTTTAATGTGTGGTGTTCCCATACTATTCCTCCTAATAATTTTTTTTACTAGTTTTTCCTTGCATGATTGATACGCCACTACTAGCGCCAATACGGGTCGCACCCGCCTCAACCATGGCTTCCAAATCTTCTAAAGAGCGTATGCCACCACTGGCTTTGACTTCTTTTTCACTGCCCGCGACTTTCTTCATAAGCGTGACGTCCTTGACGGTTGCGCCGCCACTGCCAAAGCCTGTAGAGGTTTTGACAAAGTCCGCGCCGGCGTTGATGGCCGCTTGCGCAGCTTTTTCAATTTCACTTTCTTCTAGGAAACATGTTTCCAAAATCACTTTGAGCGTATAATTTTGACATTCGTCTTTTACAGCTTTGATTTCTTTTTCAACCAAACTGTATTCGCCGTCTTTGACCCAGCCGATATTGAGGACCATGTCAATTTCATTGGCGCCGTTTTTAAGGGCGTCCTTTGTTTCATATACCTTAGTTTGCGTGGTGGTTGCACCGAGGGGAAAGCCGATAACAGTGCAGACGAGTACGTCCGATTTTTTAAGACTTTCAGAGGCGTATTTTACCCATGTTGGGGTGATGCATACGCTTTTAAAATCGTAGGTAATCGCCTCTTCAAGCAAGGTATCAATGTCCGATTTCTTGCCAAAAGGCTTTAAAAAAGTGTGGTCGATAAGTTTGTTAATCTTCATCCTTAATCCTCCTAATAATATTTATGTAAAATTGCATCATCGGTCCTATGATTATGACCAAAAAAGCTGTTCCAATATAAAGTGAGCCGAGTGTGCCTTTAAATAACCCTGTCAACAATACCGCAATGACTATGGGTGAGAGCTCCAAAAGAATTCTCACAAAGAGCATTTTGCGTGTTTTAAACATTTTCATCAAGGCAAGCATCAATTCATCGAATACCCCAGCTGGGTACTTGCTGATGATGAGAAATACGCCGCCCAGAGGCAGCAAGAGTGAGCCAAAGAGAAAGGTGACCATGCGCACATTGCCTACTGGGACGAACTCATCAAGTATGTAGAGGTTGAGTAAATCGATGAATGACCCGACAATGATGATGGGAATGGCCATAAGGAGATACCGCCAGCTTTTTCTATACCAGATCACGAAGATGGTAATGGAAACCGCGACTAATATCGTCGCCATCCCAAGCGTGAGCGGACTTACTGTGGAAATTGCAACGTGAAGTGTATCCCAAGGGGTCGTACCCAGTTCGCTTTTGACGATGAGTACGACCGCGAGGGCAATGAACAATGCACCTAAAACATAAAGCACTGCGTGAGTAATGTTGTGCTTTGAAAGTATTCGTGGCTCAGAAGTTTTATGTGGAGTTGAAATCATAGTGTATAAGCTCTTTCTTTTAAAATATAGTCAGACCATGTGCATGTAAATCCCTTCCACAGTAAATATTCCTTCAACAATTGCACAAGTTCATTGTACGTTAAAACTTAAGAAAAATCAATCAAGCGTCTTTTCTTAAAACTTCACCACAGCGTTCGCAAATCCCTTCGTCATTAACATCGGTCACTTGCCAACAACGCGCACATTTTTCGCCTTCTTGAAGAGCAACATCGACGCTCAAGCGTTCGTAGGTATGTGCGCCTTTATTAAAGATATCAATGTTAACGGCGCTTACGATAAACAGTTGTTCAAGATTTTTGAAACTTTCTAGCAGCAATGCGGTAGCCTTGTCTTTAGGATAAAGAGTCAGTTTTGCTTCGAGACTTTTACCAATGATTTTTTCATTTCTAGCATTTTCTAGAGCTTTCATGACATCGTTTCTGATCATGAGCAAGGCATCAAAACGTTCTTTCAAGGCTTTGTTTTCAGGGTATGCTCTGCGAGGCATGTTTTCAAGATACACGCTTTCTTCTTTGTGAGAAGGAAGGAACTGATAGGCCTCTTCTGTCGTATGTGGCATGATTGGCGTAAGCATTGGCAACAAAGCCTCTACAATTTTGTAAACGGCGGTTTGCGCACTTCTTCTAACGGGGTCTTCCTTGGCTTCGATATAGACGATGTCTTTTAGGATATCGAGGTAAAACGCGGAGACACGGTTTGTAACAAAACGCGTGATTTCTCGCGTCACATCATCAAATTCATAAGTGTCGTAGTGCATGCTTACAGATTCTTTCAAATCATCAAGCTCGCTGAGCATGAACTGGTCGGTGGACTCGAGCGATTCAAAAGCCATACCGTGTTTTTCAATGTCAAAGTCACTGAGCAACCCAAGCATGAAACGGATGGTATTTCTGAGTTTTCTATACGTTTCCGTCACTTGTTTCATCATGCGGTCACTGATGCGTACATCTGCTTGATAATCTACAGACGCAACCCATAAGCGAAGAATATCGGCGCCCAGTGAATTCGCAACATCATTAGGATTAACGACGTTCCCCAGGGATTTGCTCATTTTACGTCCCTTGTCATCCATGACGAACCCGTGGGTCAAGACACTTTTGTATGGGGCTTTTCCAAAACTTGATACGCCTGTGATAAGCGAACTGTTAAACCATCCCCGGTACTGATCGGAGCCTTCGATATAAAGATCCGCTGGATAAGACATTCCGTAGTCGGTCATACCGCCTTTGTGAGAGGTGCCTGAATCAAACCACACATCGAGTGTGTCGGTTTCTTTTTTAAACTGTCCATTTGGACTAAGTTCACTTTCATAGCCGTCAGGCAAGAGCGCTTTTGCATCCCATTCATACCAGATGTTCGAACCGTGCTCCTTAAAAAGCGATGCGACGTGACGCACGATGTCCGCATCAAGGATTGGTTCTCCATTTTCATGATAGAATACCGGGATTGGGACGCCCCAGATCCTTTGACGGCTGATGCACCATGTTTCGCGGTCCTTGACCATGTTTTCCATTCGGGTCTCGCCCCATGATGGAATCCATTTGACGTTTTTGACTTCACGTATAAGATCGTCTTTGATTTTTTCTATGGACGCAAACCACTGGTTTGTCGCACGGAAGATGACAGGTTTTTTAGTGCGCCAGTCGTGTGGGTAACTATGAACAATCCATTCAAGTTTTTCAAGATGCCCAAGCGCATCCATGTCTTTGACGACTTCTTTGGAGGCTTTTTCGACGAACATGCCTTCGTATTTACCTGAATCTTTTGTCATGTGTCCACGTTCATCCACAGGACAAAGCACTTCAAGATTATTCGCTTTACCAATCAAAAAGTCGTCTTCACCATGACCCGGTGCAATGTGCACAAGTCCAGTTCCACTTTCAATCGTCACATGATGACCTGAGAGGATTGGTGACACGCGGTCATAAAGTGGGTGCTTGTAAGTCATTCCTACAAGTTCGCTACCTTTAGCGCGTCTGATGACATCTGTTTTCTCAAATCCGAGTTTTTCACTGATTTGTGAAAGTAGGGCTTCACCCATGACGTAAACCCCTTTGCCGGTATCGACGAATACGTAATCGATGGCATCAGCGACTGCGGTCGCAAGGTTTGCGGGCAGTGTCCAAGGTGTGGTGGTCCACACTAAAAATTTGAAAGGGCCTTCGAAATTTTTAGTATCCACGGCGTCAAAGGTGAAATAGATTGATGGTGATTTTTTATCGCGGTATTCGATTTCCGCTTCCGCTAGCGCTGTTTCGCTTGAAGGCGACCAGAAAATCGGTTTGAGCCCACGAAAAATAAGGCCTTTTTCCACGAAATCCGCAAAGATTTCCATTTGACTGCCTTCGTAGTGTGGTTTCAGTGTGAGATAGGGGGTGTCCCATTCACCTAAAATTCCGAGTCTTTTGAACTGAGCTTTTTGAATGTCGACCTGGCGGTAAGCGTAATCTGCGCATAGTTTTCTAAATTCCACAGTGCTCAAGGCTTTGCGGTCGACCCCTTCGTTTTTGGTAAGTGATGTTTCAATTGGGAGGCCATGGGTGTCCCATCCTGGAAGGTAGCGGGTGTAGAAGCCTTGCATGCTTCTACTGCGAACAATCATATCTTTGAGTATCTTGTTCATCGCTGTACCGATATGGATGTTTCCATTGGCATATGGAGGGCCGTCAGGCATCACAAACGGGGTATTATCCTTGTTTTTTTCAAGTCTTTTATCATAGATGTCCAATTCATTCCAAAAAGCTTGTCTCAACGGTTCGTTCTTACCGAGTTTTCCGCGCATCGGAAAACCGGTTTTAGGCATGTGCAGGGTGTCTTTGTAATCTTTCAAGACAATCACGCTCCTACTAAATTAGATTTAAAATTAAAAAAAGTAACCTGGAAAAAAGACGAACCATAAGTCCGCGGTGCCACCTTTTATTCCGGTTACCCAGCTCTCAACCCTTAACGCGGGATACGGGAATTTCTTCCATCTCGGCGGTGATGTTTTCAAAGGGATTGCCGGATTTTCAGCACCATCCAGTCTCTTAGTCAATCCTTCTTTGAAATGCGTCCGCGTCGCAGATATCTTTATCTTTAATTATTATAAAGAAACACGGTTCAAATTGCAAGGTTTATGTTCACAGTTGTGCAACAAATTGTGTAAAGGCCTCAAGGCCAAAGTTATAAAGCATAAACCCGAGAATCGGTGTAAAGTCAAAACTCCCAAAAACCAAAAGCCCTCTGAAGATTCGCATATAGGGATTGACTAACACGTGCAAATAGTAGTATAGCTTACTTTCACGGATTGAGGGAACCCATGAGAAAATCACGTAAGCGATCATCATGTAAAAATAGATATTCAGAACTTCGATGAGAAGTTCAAGTAAAAACTTCATATAATTTACTCCTTGTATTCGTTAATGAATTTTCTTAGGGACCTGTCTTTCAAGTCCGGTTTTGTGGCAAAGGCAAAGATTTTGTCGCGTATGACTTCAACTTCACCATCAAGGGCATAGATAACGCCTGATAAAAACACGATGAAGCGATTGCTTTCAACCGTGTCAAAATCCTCAAAGTTCAAAATAAGGGGGTGTCTCAACATCAACTTGTCAGATAAGGCGAATACATCACTATCGTCATCAACTTTGATGAATTCAGTTCGTTCATAGGCACTTTTGTCTTTATTGCTCAAAGCGATCCCTCCGATATAAGAATCCGACCGAGTCTTAGCATGGTCGCACCTTCTTTTATGGCTATGGAATAATCTTCACTCATTCCCATGGATAGTTCCTTGCAGTCCTTAGTTGTTTTATTGGCGCGGTCTCTCAAGCGCTTAAGGGTCTCGAACTGGCGGTGAATAACAGCTTCATCATCACTATGTAAAGCGATGCCCATAAGACCGATGACCTTAATGATTGGGTAGGCTTCAAGGGCTTTGATAAACGTAAGAACTGAGGCAGGCTTTACGCCGTGCTTATTCTCTTCTTTTGATATGTTGACTTGAATCAAACAAGGCAATGGGTCTTCTCTGTGCTTTTGAATGGCCTTGGCAAGACTTAATCGATCGAGGCTATGGAGCACATCGATTTTGTTGATTATGTGTTTGACTTTTTTCGATTGAAGGGTGCCGATGAAGTGCCACGTGATTGGGGTGTCTCTGAGCGTCTCTTCTTTTTGCAAGAACGCATCAACTCTGCTTTCACCGAAATCAGAAATTCCCGCGTCGACGTACTGATATATTTGCGACGCCTCTAGATACTTAGACGCCATCACCAAGCGAATATCTTTATGATGAGTCAATAGATTGTCTATGAGTGTTTTATTCAAACAATCCCTCCGAATACATTATTTAAACCTGGATTTAAGCCATGAAGGAATGTTTTCCTTGGACGGTTTTTCTTCGTCGTCGCCATCTTTCTTGGCTCCATCTTTTTTCTTGCTTTTTTTCTTGTCTTTTTTCTTTTTGGACTTTTTATCGCTTTTTTCCTTGTCATTTTCTTTAGAAGAGGCTTTGTCGGTGCTCTCATTTCCCTCGACATAATCCGAGGTTCCAAGCGCTTCAATCTCAATTTTTCTGTTTTCATCAAACCCCGCCGCAATAACGGTCACGATGACGTCATCTTCGAGTTCTTGGCTGATTGTCGTTCCGTAAATGATGTTGATTTCTGTAGAGGAGGCCGCTTGAATAGCTTCAATTGCTTCAGTAACCTCCCAAAGTGCAATACCAGTTCCACTTGTGACGTTGACAATCGCATCGGTCGCGCCATCAATATTAGCATCGAGAAGCGGGGAATGAATGGCTTTCTTGGCCGCTTCTGTGGCCCTGTTTTCATCGTTAGAAATACCGATGCCCATGAGGGCGGTTCCTTTGTCTTTCATGACCGTTTTGATGTCTGCGAAATCCACATTGATAAGACCGGGTACTGTGATGATTTCCGCTATTCCCTGCACGCCTTGGCGTAAAACGTTATCCGCTTCGCGGAACGCTTCTAACATGGAGGTGTTCCTGTCAACAACATAAAGCAGTCTGTCGTTTGGTACAATGATCATGGTGTCTACGTAGGGTTTCAATGCGTCCAGGCCTTCAAGGGCCGTCGCGACGCGCCTTCTTCCTTCGAATTTAAATGGCTTTGTGACAATGCCAATCGTCAAACATCCTGATTCCCTAGCAATACGGGCAATAACAGGCGCCGCACCGGTTCCGGTGCCTCCACCCATTCCGGCTGTGATGAATACCATGTCGGTATCCCCAAGCATTTCACGAATTTCATCTTCGCTTTCTTCCGCTGCTCGTCTGCCGATTTCCGGGTCGGCTCCTGCGCCGAGTCCCCGGGTAAGCATTTTGCCGATTTGGAGCCTCTTATCCGCTTTTGAAAGGCGTAAAACTTGGGCATCTGTATTGATGGCCACAAATTCCACTCCTTGGACTTCGTTTTCTATCATGCGGTTAACTGCGTTTCCACCGCCACCGCCTATGCCTATTACTTTTATCGAGGGCTTCTGGTTGAAGTTCTCATTGGATTCGAACATTCTTGATACCTCCGTCCAGTCTTTGTAACTATTATAACGCATTTTGCCTGAGAATAAAATACTAATGTCTTATTTAACAAGGTATCTGGACATAAACGCATCATGAAAATCATTGAGTCGGTCTGCTTTGATGGCTTTTCTTATATTTGCCATCAAGGATTTGAAAAAATGAAGGTTGTGATACGTGACAAGTCTCGCGCCGAGATGCTCGTTCGCTTTGAAAAGATGTCTCAGATAGCTTCGCGTGTAGGTGGTGCATACTTTGCATTCGCAAGACTCAGATAGGGCGTTCATGTCCTCGGAAAATTTGTTTTTTCCGATATTGACACGTCCCTCGCGTGTATAAGCTGTTCCGTGTCTCGCAAGCCTGGTAGGGTTGACACAATCAAACATATCTACGCCTCTTTTGACAGCCTCAAAGAAGTCTTCAGGCGTGCCTACACCCATTAGGTATCTTGGCTTCTTCTCAGGCATTTGAGGCAGGAGTTTACCGAGGACTTTTTGCATCTCTTCTTTGGTTTCTCCCACACTAAGACCGCCAATTGCATAGCCGTCAAACCCTATTTTTTTTAGAGCTTCAAGGGATTTCTCTCTCAGGTCCATGTATGGCCCACCCTGAACAATGCCAAAAAGCGCTTGATCTTTTTTCGTATGGGCGTCAAATCCGCGTTTTGCCCAACGCGAAGTTCTATCGACGCTTTCTTCCATATAGGCTTTATCCGAATTGAACGGCGGACATTCATCAAAACTCATGGCGATATCCGCTCCAAGATTTTCCTGGATCTTTATGCTTTTTTCCGGTGATAAAAACAGTGGAGCGCCGCTTTTATGGTGGCGAAAATGAACTCCAGCCTCTTCAATCGTGCGTTGCTTAGAAAGTGAAAACACCTGGTAACCTCCACTATCAGTAAGCAAAGAACCTTTCCACTGCATGAACCCGCGAATGCCTCCGTGAGCCTTGATGATCTCGTCACCTGGTTGAAGCCAAAGATGATAGGTGTTACCTAGGATAAGGCCCTCACTCACTTCTTTAATTTCATCAGGATCAAGTGTTTTCACCGTCGCCTGTGTGCCCACGGGCATGAAAATCGGGGTTTCATAGGTGCCATTGGGCAAAGTAAGCGTCCCTACGCGGGCACTGGTATTGATTTCTTTTTTATTTATTTCGAATGCCAAGGGTTTCAAAAAATCACTCTTTCTTTTGATTGAATTGTCTGAAGGCATTTGACACCATCAAATTGATGCGGTTGACCTGATTGATACGTGAGGCCGATGTGTCATAATCAATCGCTACGATGTTGCTGCTTGGATAATGGGTTTTGAGTTTCTTCATCATGCCCTTCCCAGCGATATGGTTGGGTAGGCAGCCAAAAGGCTGTGTGCATACGATGTTGGGGGCGCCGTGTTTTATGAGATCGATCATTTCCGCGGTCAGAAGCCAGCCTTCTCCCGTATGGGTCCCTACATCAAGAAAGTCATCCACGAGACTTCGCAAAGTTTTATAAGGAATAGGGGCTTCGAATCCGCCTTTATCCATCAGTTTCCTTATTTTACTCCGTCTGATTTCAATATACGTCACGAGGCCTTTGAATACAACCCGTTTGATCCATGAGCCGCCATACCGTTTGATATCGTGAGCTGAAGAATCAAAACTGTAAAGGAAAAAATCATAAAGCGGTGGCGTGACGACTTCCACCCCTTCCTTTTCGAGGGTTTTTTCCAAACGGTTATTGCCTAGGGGTGAATATTTAACGTAAATCTCACCGACTATGCCGACTTTGGGCTTTTGTTCATCGCTTGTGGGGATTTCAGAAAACCGTGTAATGATGCCTTTGGCCTTTTGCTTGATTCTGTGCCACGCAAAAAGACTTTTATGATTGAAAAACCGCTTCATTTCCCGGTCTATGGTCGTTCTGAGTGCATTGGTGCTGCCTTCTTCAAGTTCGTAAGGTCTTGTCTGAGTGACGAGACTCATCACGAGGTCGCCCAATATAAGCGCATCATGCAGCTTGTGTAAAAGACGTAGTGACGGGCTGAACCCTGGGTTGATCTCGAGGTTTGAGGCGTTAAGTGAGATCACCGGTACGAAGTCGTATTCGGCTTTTTTAAGGGCTTTTCTAAGCAACGCTATGTAGTTAGACGCGCGGCACCCTCCCCCTGTTTGAGTGATGATGAGCGCGACTTTGTGTTGATCGATGCCGCGTTTTTTAATGGCGTCGATGAACTGTCCGATGACGAGCATCGCGGGGATGCAGACGTCGTTGTGTGAGTATTTCATGCCTTCTTTTATAAGATCATAATCGTCCGTTCTAAGGAGTTCCGCATTGTAGCCTTCGCTGTTGAGGGCGCTTACGAAGTATTCAAAGTGATAAGGCGCCATTTGCGGAACTAATATGGTGTATTCCTGGCGCATCTCTTCAGTAAAAAGCAGGCGTCCTTCTTCTGTGTACTTAAGTTCAGCCACGGGTGTCACCTTCCTTGTTCATAGTGGAGAGAAGACTTCTCAGGCGAATATTGACAGCGCCCAGATTGGAAATCTCATCGATTTTCATTTGTGTATAAAGTTTTCCGTGGCTTTCAAGGATGTCTTTGACTTCATCACTCGTAATCGCGTCAAGCCCGCAGCCAAAACTGACAAGTTGCACAAGATTCACGTTGTCCATATCAACAATGGCGCGAGCACTGTCATAAAGCCTTGTATGATAGGTCCATTGATTGAGAATGTTGACCTTGTCCTGATCGGCGAGATGGTTGATGGCATCTTCACTGACGAGCACCACATTGAAACTTCTGATGAGTTTGGGAATGCCGTGATTGATTTCTGGGTCGATGTGATAGGGCCTTCCAGCCATCACCAGGGTCTTAAGTCCGTGTTTCTTGGCGTAAGTCAGGGCCCTTTCGCCTTCTTTTTGTACATCTTTACGGAAGGCGTTGTAGGCATCCATTGCGATATCGTATGCTTTGGATAGGTCGCTGTTTTTAAGGGATATGAACGGTTTCAACTTTTCTTTCATTTCATTGATGAATTTTTTCTTGTGACTGAGTGTGAGGTAGGGTATCACAAAGTTTGACAGATCCAAATCCGTCATATTGGCGTCAATGACTTCGGGATAATGGGCTACGACGGGACAGTTGTAGAAATTGTCACCGTGTAATTTCTCTTTTATATTGTAGGGCATGTTCGGATAAAAAATGAAGTCTGTATCTTTTTCATAAAGGTTTTCGATGTGCCCGTGTACGAGCTTGGCAGGATAACAGATGGTGTCACTTGGAATAGTGTCTTGACCCTTTTCATAAAGTTTCTTATTCGAGCGGTCTGAATAGACGACTTTGATATTAAGCGCATCGAAAAAAGGCTGGTAGAACGGAATGTTTTCATACATGTTAAGTACGAAAGGAATGCCTACAGTGGCTTTGTAGTCTTTGGTTTTTGATGGTAGATACTGTCTTAATTTATCGTATTTGTACAAATAGAGGTTCGGGACATCGTCAAAACTCACTTTGATGCCCGCGCCTTTTTCACAGCGGTTACCGCTAATGTATTTTTTACCGGTTCCGAATATGTTTACGGTAAGAGGGCATCTGTTTTCACATTTATTGCACACAGCCCGCTTTGTATCATAGCTAAAGGTCTTCAGTGCCTTTTTCGTAAGCACCCCTGATACTTCGTTGTTTGAATGTTCTCTTGCCAGCAAAGCAGCGCCAAAAGCGCCCATAAGACCAGCGATAGAAGGTCTTGTGACGTCCGCTCCAGTTTCCTTTTCAAATGCGCGAAGAACGGCATCGTTGGTGAACGTTCCGCCTTGGACGATAATCTTATCACCGTATTCTTCTTTAACATCATGTGCACGAATGACTTTATAGAGTGCATTCTTAACCACGCTCATCGCGAGTCCGGCACTGATATCTTCTGTAAGGGCCGCTTCTGCTTGTGCTTGTTTGACACTGGAATTCATAAAAACAGTGCAACGGCTCCCTAAATCAACAGGCGACGTTGAGGCAAGCGCCATGTCAGAAAATTCACTGATTTTGTAGCCCAGTGATTCAGAAAATGATTCGATGAATGAACCACACCCGCTGCTACAGGCTTCATTGAGGATAATCGAGGTGATGACCCCGTTTTCGACTTTGAAGCATTTCATGTCCTGTCCGCCGATATCCACGACGAAATTCACATCGGGCTTAAAGTGTTTGGCGGCTTCATAGTGACAAATCGTCTCCACTTCACTGCCATCGAGATTGAAACCATTCTTGATCAGGGCTTCTCCATACCCTGTGGAGTATGCTTGTTTAATGATGATTCCTTCGTGAAGAGAATCATACATCTTCAATAGCGCATTTTTAACGATTTCTACAGGGTTGCCCCTGTTATGGGCGTAATACTGATAAAGCATCTCGTCATTTTCACCGATGAGAATCATTTTAGTTGTGGTACTTCCCGCGTCAATCCCAAGGTAGGCATTACCTTCGTAGTCCGCAGGATCGACGGTAATCAAGGACGCATGGTTGTGTCTCTTTTTAAAGGCTTTATATTCTTCGTCATTTTTAAACAACGGATCTATTCTCTGAGAGGCGCCTTCTTTATGACTTTTTCTGTAGTCTGAGATTTTTTTGATCAGACGGTCGATTGTAAGCGGTGTTTCATTGGCTTCAATGGCTGCACCAAAGGCCACAAATACTTCACCGAATTCAGGCATATAGACGTCTTCGAGGTTCAAGGTTTCAATGAATCGTTTTCTCAGTTCGCTCGCAAAGGTGAGCGGACCACCTAAAAAGGCGACTTTGCCTTTGATCTTTCTTCCTTGAGAAAGGCCAGCCACAGTCTGATTGACAATGGCTTGGTATATCGAGGCTGCAATATCGGCTTTTTGTGCACCTTGATTGAGCAATGGTTGAATATCACTTTTTGCAAATACACCGCATCTTGAAGCGATGTCATGTAATTTTTCATAGTCTTTGGCTAGTTCGTTGACACCCTCGGCGTCCGTATCAAGAAGCGAAGCCATCTGATCGATGAACGCACCGGTTCCCCCAGCACATGTTCCGTTCATTCTTTGTTCTACATTGGCGCCATCAAAAAACATGATTTTGGCATCTTCTCCGCCGAGTTCAACCGCTACATCGATGCCCTCAACTGAATGTCTGAGCGCCGACGTCGCACTAATAACTTCTTGTGTGAACTGCGCCCCTATGGCTTTTGCAAGATCAAGGCCCGCACTGCCGGTAAAATTAAAATGCATCGCTTCATTTGCAAAGCGATTCTTTAATTGTTTGAACATGATCTGTAGCGATTTGGTAATGCTGCTTTTATGTCGATCATAGGTTTTATAGATAATGGCGTCTGATTCATCCACTACTACGACCTTGATGGTTGTACTTCCGATATCGATCCCTACACGATAGTTTGTCATATTATCACCCTGTATAAAAGTTATTTCCTTATATTCTTATATATTATATAACAAACACAGGTTTTTTTCTACATGTTACACACAATCCGTGATTAAAACCACTATATTTTAATATATCATTTGTATTAATTGAATAAAAAATCAATACTTTATCAATATAATTAATATTATAATTAATTTTTATTATATATTGTTTGACATATTTAGTTTGTACGCTATAATAAGAGTGTACATACCTTTTAAAATAAATGGAGGTGTTTATGGAAGAAATTGAAGTACTCAACAAACTAGCAAGTGGAGAGGTAAGTCTATTTGACGTCTATAATAGACTTGAAAAGCATCAACTGGTGCCGCAAAAGCCAAAAAAAGCGCGTTTTTTAAAAGTGCATATCGATCCTCACGATGAAAACAGAGCGACGAAAGCTTTATTAAAAACGATATTTTCCATCCCCTTGCCTCTTGGTCTGGTGCGGATGTTTCTCATTAACCTCTTGCATAAAGAACTCAGCAAACATGATGAATGGGCGATAGACAAGGAGACACTCGTCTCCTTAATCAAATACGCCAAAGACATTAAGATCACCATCGAATCAAGTGATGCGACCATACGCATACAACTATTTTAAGGAGTGATTGCATGGCCAAACACGTTATCGGAGAATGTCCCATCTGTGGACAGGATCTCTACGTTACCAAACTTCAGTGTTCTCATTGTCACACGGAAATAAGTGGTGAGTTCCAACTTTCCAAGTTCAACTACCTTTCTAAAGAAAATCTATACTTCATCGAGCTATTCATCAAAAACAAGGGGTCCATTAAAAAGCTCGAAAAAGAATTGAATATTTCCTATCCTACGGTTAAAAAACAGCTAAGCGAAGTCATCACCGCACTCGGCTATAAAGATGATGATGTTGAAGAACCCATGGACTATGAAAAAGAACAGGTTCTTCAAAAGTTGTCCAAAGGTGAAATCAGTTCAGAGGAAGCCTTGAAACTTCTCGGAGGTGAAGATGATGAATGAGGAAAAACTGAAAATTCTTCAAATGATTGAAAAAGGCACCATTTCTCCAAAAGAAGGTTCAGAATTGCTCAAAGCACTCAAGGAAGATCCCCAAAAGGATAAAAAGCTTCCTAAAAAACGTGCCTTTAAGATGTTCAAAATCAGAATCCTGAGTAGCGACGGAGACAAGGTCAACGTACAGATTCCCTTGGAATTTGCCAAAATGGTTTTAAAATCTCCCGGTAAAAAAGGCATTCCAAAACTAAATAAACTTAAAGAAATTGATCCGGATTTTGATTTTTCAGCGATTGTCGACATGATTGAAGCCGGTACCGTCGGTAAACTTGTGGACATCCAGTCCAACGATGGCGACATCGTGGAGATTGTTGTAGAATAGATAAAAGGAGACCTCGGTCTCCTTTTTATTTGACCATAAACGGCTTCAAATCAAGCAGTGTTTTTTCTAACAGGTCGTCCACGTATTGTTCATTGTAGACAATGGAACTCGGTCTGCGCACTTTACACGATTTGTAGTAAAGTCCCTTCAATGCATTTTTATCGTTAGAGATAAGAAAGTGATGGGACTTCACGGCCTTTTCAGGGGAGGCGCCGAAATACGTGAACAGTTTCCAAAATAGCGCATACCCTTTGGTCGTATCCTTGGTTCCGATCTCTGTTCGGACGCGCCCTGGAGACACCACGAATGCCCTTACGTTTTCATAATCCTCATTTTTATTCAACCAATGCGCGTACATTGCGTTGTAAAGTTTTGTTCTCGCGTAGCTTCTAAAAGGGTGATATTGAGAAAGCCCTTCTATGTCTTGTGCATCAAAAACGGCCTTTTTGTGAGCCCCGCTACTGGTCATCAGGACTTTGCCATTGCGTTTTTCGACCAAAGGCATCAAGCGCTGCGTCAATAGCACAACTGAAAGATGATTGACTTGGTATTGCAGTTCAAAACCGTCTTCGGTCATGGTTTTTTCACTGGGGATGATGGCCGCATTGTTGATAAGCGCGTCAATCCCGTCCTGAAAATCCAGATGGATTTTCTTACACACTTCCACTACTTCATCAAGCACTTGAAAATCTGCTTTATAAAGCGCATATGCGTTCTCTTCTGTTTGATTGGACAACGCATCGAGCTTGGCTTGACTGCGGGCAACACCTATAACGAAGTATCCTTCTTTTAAGAAATGGTGAAAAAGGGCATTTCCAATACCGCTCGTAACTCCTGTCACAAGAATCTTTTTCATTGTACGCCTCCCTTTGTATAAAAAAATTGCTTGCACCCGCAAGCAATTTGAATTTTAAGTGTGTTGCTTGACCTATTTTGATACAATAGAGTACAGAAATAGATTTTATGAATTCTTCATCACATATTATTTGCATTTGCATCATCCCAAAATCTTATATACACTTTATCGTTTTTAATGCTTCCAAATCTTAAATCATATGAATTCATTGTTATAACTTGTATATTTTGATCAACTTCATAGTTAATAATCGCTATGCATATTGTAAATATTTCTGTATAATTATGTTCCCCAATAAAATTATTCCAGATTTCAAATGACTCGGTATGATTAAATTCAGTTTTACCTTTATCACCAAGAAAACCTCTAGGTGTATAACTTGCCTGGTAATTGTTTTCCATAAATTCTAAAACATTGTACTTTGCAAGAATTTGTAAATTTTCAATTGAATCAATGTTTTCATGATAGCCATCAAACCTATAACCATTATTTGTATCTGCCCAATGGACATAAATAACTATATCACTTTCTGATGAAGTAACAAATCCAAGTTCATCCCAACTATCAAAATCACTATTTACTCCAAATGAAATATCCATTTCAATATTTTTAGTGTTAAAAACAACATCAGCAGCAAAATAACAATCATAAAAGCTTTTACTTCATCAGTACTTCTGCCATTATGACCAACATTTATTTCATTAATAATTTTTTTTCTAGAACATCCAGTAGAAAGAATTAGCAAAAATGATAAAGTTATTATAAATATAGTTTTCCTTTTTATTGACACCAATCCTTTCAACTTTTTCACTCCGCTTTCCTTGTTTTTAATTATGGATTTAATCTTAATAAATCTTCTAGATATAATAGGTTACATTCGGACCATTACCAATTTTTTTGACTAAATCTGACTCTATCAATTCATTAAGTCTTCTTAATATTGTCGCTCTTTCAATTTGAAGTTTACTTTCTATTTTTGATCTTGAAGAATTAGGATGGGACTTCAAATAGGATATAATACCTTCCTCTTCATTGAGCTTGTGATATTCATAACCAACCACTGGTAAAATTATTTTTATTTGATTATCATCAATTACAAATGATGGTTTTTCATCTGTATTATTATAATTATGTATAATTCGTTTTATCCCTGTTCCAAATTGATCAATAATTCCCAATCTAAAAAACACAGAAGCAATAGCTTTATTACGCGGTATAGATGTACCACCACTTAGATAAATTTCTTTATTAATCCCCTCAGGAAGACCTCCAGGTGAATTTATTTCTATCATATAATCATACATAGAAATTTGAATTCCTCTATTCACCAAATAATCCCTATGAACAATTGCATTTAAGATAGCTTCCTTAAAAGCTCCATAAGGTATTTGTTCCCTTTCTATTCTTTTCGGGACACTCACCACACTTAACCTTGGATAATATTTATTAAATAAGTCTAATAAGTCATAATAATATTTTAAAGAAGATTGTTTTTCTAATTTAATTCTATCTACAAAAGTATCAGCACTTATCTTAAATTTGGCAATGTCAACATATGAATTACTTATATCATTATTATCAGATAAAAGTATTGCTGCATTATTAAGTAACCCGTTTTTCATTAATCCTAAAGTTATCAATGACGACTCATTTAATTTTTCTAAACCTAATGTCTCTTTTAAATCATTTTCAAGATAATCAAAACTTAAATCATTTTTATTTACACCCATTTCATCAAAACCGATATTTTCACTAGATAACATATATCTCGTTAAAGTCTTAGAATCCATTGGTACGGTTGAAGTATCTGTCCTCATGTAAGAAATATTCTTATAAAAATATGGAGGATTATTCCCTTTTATTACTTTTAATTCTAAAACACTCTTACCACCTGTTTCATGATTAATAAAATCTATTATAGGCCTTGGTGTAAATACATCATTAATGGTATTTTCAATATTGAGCTTTATATTTTTTAAATCTACTATTCCAACAACCTCACCCTTATCGTTAATACCTAAAAATATTGACCCACCATCTAAATTAGAAAAAGCAGATATGCTTTTATATATATTAGATGTTAAAGTTCGTTTTAATTCTATAGTCTTACTTTCAATAAATTTCATTGTTTGTCACCTCACACGTATAATATACCACTTATGTTAACGATTTGCAACGATAAAATAATAATCGTATCAATTTGCGACGATAGATATAAGTCCGTGTTAATACATATTCTTTTTCAATAAAACCGTTCCTTTTATACTACTTATTATTAAAACGATAGGTTGGTTTTTATACAATCGTGTAAATTGTTGAATAATCGTGTAAATTGTTGAGTAATCGTTAAAAGGTTGAATAGCAAAATGGAAAAAGCCTTATAAAAGTCCTTCTCTTAACTTTCATAAGGCCACATGGATTTGGCAGATAGGGGAATTAACTCCTTTATTCCATAAAAAAAGTCTGATACGATTGTATCAAACCTATGCTTTCAATATGGTGCCGCTTGCTGGAGTCGAACCAGCAACCTTTTCCTTACCATGGAACTGCTCTACCGGTTGGAGCTAAAGCGGCTTTTACAAAATACTAAACCATTTTACCATGAAAGCCTGAGGATGAAAAGACCCCTTTTGAAAATTTTTACACTTTTTTCACTTTTCATGATTCAAGCCTGATCATCATGACTGTCTTTGAATTTTTTGTCTTCATTTTGGAGGGTATTCATTTTGTCGTCGTCATAAGGGACGTCATCACCCGAGGTGGATGACGCCTGATTAGATATTGGAAAAAGCGCCACAATGAGCAATACAATGGCGATACCTATTAATAATCCCATAATATTCCTTCTTTTCTATTTGGATTGAACTGTAATAGTCTTCGTCGCGACCAAAAACATTCTTTAGTACGGGAATTTTAGTTCAAATATTATTAACAATGTGTATCCATTATACCTACTGGCGCGAAGTTTTTAAATGGTTATGCATATTCACTTAGTTTAGATAGACAATTGGAGTGAATCAATTATCAAAACAGAATCAATCAGGTCAAGGCCTGAGAGTAGGTATTTTTTAGTAAGGATGCCTTGATTTTTTGCAGTAATTATTTTAAAACATTGTGAAAAGTATTCTCCTAATTTCTTTCAAGGCAAAATTATTAGATGGTGCGAACTCGTTGATTATCGAATGAGATCCGCGCATCAATATCACTAAATTGCGGCAACATTTGTGTGTGTGCATCTTCTCTTTAGATAAACCCTTACAGTCGCCTTTGTCGTGACTTCTTAGACAAGAATATCCACAATAGTTTGTGTCCTACTATGGTGCATACTCTTGACACGGGTTTTGTAATGACATACAATTTGCGGGTATTCACTCTACGTTTGGAGGGGTCTCAATGTTATTATCAATTGCCTTGATTGTACTTACAGGAATCATACTATCGGAAATCACACTGAAATTCGGGCTTCCCAGAATCATCGGCATGGTATTCACAGGGATACTACTCGGTCCTTACGTCCTCGACCTTCTTGATGAAGATTTGCTTGCCATATCTTTGGATTTGAGACAACTGGCGCTTGTGGTCATTTTGCTGAGAGCCGGACTATCACTTGATTTGGAGGACCTTAAAAAGGTTGGAAGGCCTGCTGTCATGCTGGCGTTCATCCCTGCGACGCTAGAGCTCGTTGCCGTGATAGTCCTAGCTCCCTTATTTCTAGGATTCTCTTTGCTTGAGGCCGCCATTATGGGAACGATACTCGCCGCGGTATCACCTGCCATCGTGGTACCTAGAATGCTTAAAATGATGAGGGAAAACAAGGGAACGAAAGAAAGAATCCCGCAAATGATTTTAGCGGGTGCCTCGGTTGATGATGTATACGTTATCGTTCTTTTCACTGCGTTTATAGGGGTATATAATACCGGGGGAGAAGGCCTCCAGGCCTTCTTGATGCTTCCCCTCACCTTGCTTGGTGGGGTGTTGCTTGGGGTGACTACCGGACTTTTATTCGTTAAACTCTTCAAACATTACCACATACGTGATACGAGCAAGATCATGGTCTTGCTTGCAGTGGCTTTCTTGTTCATTACATTAGAAGATAGCATCGCAATTTCTGGACTCCTTGCGATTTTCACAATGGGCATCACTATCCTCTCAAAGTATGATTCTCTTGCTAAAAGGCTGGTCTTCAAGTACGAAAAAATTTGGGTTTTCACGGAACTTCTTCTTTTCGTACTTGTAGGTGTCGCTGTGGACATCACGCTTTTAGGAAGTGTGGGACTTTTGGCTTTATTCCTTATCTTGAGTGCATTGTTCATCAGAAGCATTGGTAGTTTCATTTCTACTTACAAAACCCATTTAACACGGAAAGAAAGAGTTTTCGTGGTTTTTGCCTACCTCCCCAAAGCCACCGTTCAAGCCTCAATTGCATCTATTCCCTTGTCCATGGGCATCAATAGAGGCGAAACCATGTTAGCCGTCGCGGTTTTATCGATTTTAATCACTGCGCCACTCGGGGCAATATTGACCGACCGCACGCAACTCTTGCTTTTGCGTAAAGAAAATCACGACACTTGACTTCTTCATAAAACGCATTCCGTGATGTTTTAAAAAAAAGCGCTTGCAAATCATTTTCGAATTGATATAATAGTATGTTACACAATAGCTTTAAAGGAGAATGCCTATGTTTAGTCTAACCATAAACAATGAAAAGAAATCATTTGAAGAGAAGGTGCGTCTACTTGACCTTATAGAAGATAAGGAGCACCGTTATTTTATCGCCCTCGTTAACAACCGTTTGCGCGAGCTCCACTATGAAGTGGATTATGACGCAACGATTAAATTCTTAGATACCACGAACTCTGAAGCCATTCATGCGTATGAATCCTCTCTACGCTTCCTTGTATCCATGGCCTTTCATAACATCTATCCGGATTTCAAATTTAAATTCAATTACAGTATTTCCCGTACAATTTTTTGTCATATTCTGAATTTTGAAAAAGGTAACGAAATGTCTAAAATCCTCGATAAACTACGCAAGGAAATGGACCGTCTGATCCATGAAGACCTTCTCATCAAACGCAAGAAGCTCGACAAGGAAGAAGCCATTAAATTTTATAAAAAACATGGCTATGACGATAAGATTGACGTCCTTCAATACCGCCCTGAAGACACGGTCCACTTTTATAAAGCCGGCGACTACATGAACTACATGTATTCACTCATGGTGCCTTCCACAGGGTATTTGAAGGATTTCTTACTGAGAGCCTATCCCCCTGGATTCCTCATTCAGTACCCAAGAGCCGGAGTGGGTGGGAAAATACCTAACTTTGAAGATGCCCCTACTTATGGGCGCACACTCAGACAAGCCAACCGTTGGAGTGAACGCATCGGTGCTCAGAACATTGCACAAATGAACCGTCATGCGGAAAGCGATGCCCTTGTCGATTTCGTGCAAGTCAATGAAGCGAAACATAACCAAATGCTCTCAGAAATTGGTCGCACCATCAAGAAATACAACGACGACATAAGGCTCATCGCGATTGCCGGACCCTCTTCAAGCGGTAAGACAACCTTTTCCAACCGGTTGCGTGTGGAACTTCTCACACAAGGGTTGAAACCAGTCATGATTTCACTGGATAATTACTACCTTGACCGTGATCAGATTGAGCCCGATGAAAATGGAGAAATCGATCTCGAACACATCAATACGCTTGATATCGATTTATTCAATCAAAACATGCTTGACTTGATCCAAGGCGAAGAAGTCAAAATCCCCATCTTTGATTTCATGCAGAAAAAGCGTAGGGGCTTTACCAAAATGCAAATCAGTGAAAACAACCCTATCATCATCGAAGGCATTCACGCCCTCAACGAAACCTTGACTGAATTGATTCCCCAACACCAAAAGTTCAAAATATTCATAAGTCCCCAACTTCAGATGAACATCGACAACCATAACCCCATCAGTATCACCAACCTCCGTCTCTTAAGACGCATTGTACGCGACAAAAAGTTCCGCAATGCGCCTGCTAGTAAAACCATTGGCATGTGGGCGAGTGTGCGTGCGGGAGAATTCAAATGGATCTACCCACACCAAGAAGGCGCCGACTACATTTTTAACAGCGCCCTTTCCTATGAATTATCGGTCATGAAGAAATACGCACTTGATTCCTTAATGGAAATTCCAAGGAAAAGCGAATATTTCATCACGGCTAACCGGCTCATCAAATTCCTTAAATACTTCAAGGATATCGACGACCGTCACGTCCCATGCAATTCACTTCTTCGTGAATTCATCGGTGGCAGCTGTTTCGAACTATAATCTTAAAGCGCGCTTATTGCGCGCTTTTTTATTTGCATCTCAAGGGGCGTCCGTCTATTAAAAAAGCGCACTCATATTCATGAATGTGCGCGTTCTTTTTCGTTTTGTTTTCGCTTGATTGATTTGGTCAAGAGCATTTGAACTTTCAAGATGAAATAGACACCAAAGAGCGCAATATAGATAACCATCCTGTCGTTTCCAATTAATATCAAATGCAATCCGACAAGACCATAAAATAAATATGTGTACTGATGAAGGGCCTTCCATCTTTTGCCTCCCACCATCTTTCTGACGTAGGTGAATGAAGTAAGTGCCAAAGGAATCATCACCACAAACGCAAGTATGCCGATGTAATAAGAGAGGTTGGCACTAAAAACGCCTACATCCTCCAGTAGGTATTCCAAGAAGGAAATGGCATGTGGGGCAATCAAAATTGCGCCCAGCACTGAGAGTTCCGCGCGCACAGCGAGCAGTCTTTTTTTGACGAGGCTACGGTCCAGTACCCCAGTGTACATGACCACCAAAAAGAAACTGAATCCCATGTAACCAAGGCTTATGATATTGGCGTCTTCACCACCAAGCACGATTGCAACGAGGGCGAAGACAGCATATATATAATAACGAAAACGGCGAATTTGCTTATATAGCAACAAGGAAAGTGATACGACGATAAGTACGGTGAATAGTACAAGTGTCATAACTAATCATCCTCCTCTTCGTCTTCGTCATCATCATCGTCTGTGGCACCCGCCACGGCATCCAGACTAACCCCATACGTAGGATTTGTCGCACCTGCCAAGACATCATATGTGTCGTCGATGGGTTCTCTTACCAAAGACACGACGAATAGCACCACAAATAGGATCAATACTATTATATTACGCATGTTATCAGCCTTTCTAAGTCATTTTGTCTAGATTATCATATCATGCTTGCAAGACAACCCTCTAAACATGGTTAACTATGTGTCGCATTGTATAGTCACTTACTCGTTTTAGACATCCCAAGCGCCGTTTGAGGTGTTCATATAAATCCTACTCTCTTGTGAACGCTAGAACTTTGTCTTTTGAGTGAACATCGTTGTATGCGTATCCTTCTAGATTGAACGCTTTTAAACCTTCTTCATCTTTGAGTTTTTTCTGTGCGGCATAGCGAACGAAAAGCCCGCGCATTTTTTTCGCTTCCATCGCGTGGGCCTTGCGCATGCCACCTGATTTATCCGGTATGAGAAAATCCACTCGTATCATCGGTAATCCTTTAAGTGCATCTGAGTATTCCTTGCTAGCAAGGTTGATGAGAGTGTCCTTTTTAAAGTGCGCTTCAAGCGTATCTCTCCAGTGTCTATCAAGTTTCTTTCCATCTTTTTTAAGCCCCATTGGAAGTCTGTAAAGACCGATACAGTCAAAGGGTCTTACTGCGCCATACATGGCGCTTAAAATGACGAGGTGCTGGTTTAGATACTCCGTTGACTCATCATCCAGGGAAGTGGCTTCAAGGGCTTTGAACTGCTCACCGACATACGCATAAAGCGCATGGTTGTTTTCTTTAAAATCATGCAGTCTTTCATGGTTGAAATCAGCGAGTTTTTGTGAAATACCATAAAATTCACTAAGTTCGTCTTTTGTCATTTCTCTTAGAAAATCCAGCATGGTTTTTCGCATCTTTTTAAATAATATAGTGTTTTTTTCGCAGTTCAAGGTGGGTTCCATAGTTTTTGAAGGGGCAATCAGAAATTTCATGTTATGCCTCCTCACTAAAGTATTTTCGGTAAGCTTCATAGCCTTCTTCTTTTAGTTTTTCCTTGGGGATGAAACGCATGGCCGCACTGTTCATGCAGTATCTGAGTCCACCTTCTTTAGGTGGTCCGTCATTGAAGACGTGACCAAGATGGGAATCAGCGTCAACGCTTCTGACTTCTTCTCTGCGCATTCCGTGGCTCGTATCAAAATCGATATTGACCTCTCCCACGGGCTTCGTGAAACTAGGCCAGCCACAGCCGGAATCATACTGTTCATTACTGGTGAACAAGATTTCACCGCTGACAATATCGACATAGATGCCTTCTTCAGTGTTGTTGTAGTAGGCGTTTTGAAAAGGGCTTTCGGTGCCCTTATTCTGTGTGACTTTGTATTGTTCTTCATTTAATGCTTTAAGACGTTTCTTTTTTTCATTCTTATCCATAAAAACTCTCCTTATTTATTGTAGGGTTCATCGTCGATGATGATGTCTTCACCATCTTTGTGTTCGTTTTTGGTATTTGTTTGACCAAAGGTGTCTGAAAATTGGGTGAAAAAGACTTTGTGGTTAAAACTGAAGGTCATTTTTGGGAAAAAGAGTATGTTTAAAATCGGGATGAGTAAAAAGACTAGCCACCCAGGATGCCAGGCATCATAGACAAACCCTATGATTAAAAATACGGCTGTGGTGAATACGCTGATGAGTTTTCGTGGTTCTAGTTTACCGTTATAAAGCATATCAGAAAGCGGAATAAGTAAAAAAACTAGCCATCCAGGATGCGCCATATCGAGGCCTAGTGCCAACCAAAGAAAGACAATGGTGGTGATGATGGGCATCGATTGCACGATTCTTTTAAGGGGGTTTGAAGACAACAAAAGCGTTGAAAAGGGAATGAGGGCGAAAAAGGTGAGCCCGAGAATCCAGTCATCAAGGACGAATCCACTGAATAAAAAGAGTAAAAGCGAAATCAGTGGCATTGCGGAGATGACTCTTTGTTTATACATACAATCAATCCTTTCGTTTTTCAATAATGATGGAATAGGGGCTATTCCGTGTGTTCAAGGGTTTATATGACACCGCTTGATAGGTGTGTTTATCAAGCGTGCTTGCATAAGCTTCAAGGGCACGTGCTTCAAGGGCCCCTTCTTCGTGACCGGGATAAAGCGCAAGTGTAACAAGGCCACCTGGTGTTATTAAGTGACATGCTTTTTCAAGGGCTTCAAGCGACGTCTTTTTCTTGGTCGTCAGCGTTTTATCACTACTCCCAGGCAGCCATCCGAAATTGAACATGATGATATCCACGTTCGTCATGGGGATTTTGTCCAATTGAGTGTGACTTAGGTGATGAAGCGTAACGTTCTTAAGGCCTTGTGTGTCTAGCAGCGCTTTTGTATGCGCGAGCGCTTCTTTTTGTACATCAAATCCATGGACCAGATTGGCGTGTTTAGAGAGGAATAACGTATCATGGCCGTTCCCTGTCGTACAATCAACCGCTGTAGAGGAGGGAAATATATGTTCAAGCACTTTATTTTGATTAAACGTCGTAATCGATTGCATACTATCACCTACCCAAGCAAGACCATAATGGCCAGCGTCCATATAAGGTATAATACGAGCGGTAAAAGGGAAAGAATAAACCGTTGATATTTAGTGAAGTGCTTATCCATGAACCATCTTAAAAAGTAATAAAATGGCGCAAGCAATGCGAACACTAAAAATAGTCCATCAGACAATGTTTCAAGTACATAGCCTGACATATCCATGACAGACACAGTTAGGTTGTAAAAATACAGACCGGTACTCAGATAAAGCGCGGCCATCAGCGTGCGGTCAATCGTTTTCATAGAAACTCCTTCATGTGTTTAATAGGGATGCATTCCTATAATATCATAAATTGGCATCCCTTACATCAATCTTGTAAAGTCCCTTGTCAATACCGTATAATAAATATGAGTAATTTTAGACATATTAAAAGAGGTGCATGTGTATGAGTGTCATAGAGATCAGCAATTTAAAAAAGAATTTCGGGTCCACAAAAGCATTACGAGGCATTGATCTCAATGTTAATAAAGGTGATGTTTACGGCTTCATAGGGCCTAACGGAGCGGGAAAGACCACCACCATCCGTATACTTCTAGGGATACTCAAAGCAAACGAAGGCACCGCCACAATCTTTAATAAAGATGTTTGGGATGACGCAGTGGAGATACACAGACGTATCGCATTCGTTCCCGGCGAAGTCAATTTATGGCCGAATCTGACAGGCGGACAAGTGATAGACCTTTTAATCGGACTTAAGGAAAAAGTGAATGTTGAAAGGAAGGCCACTCTCATTGAACGTTTCAAACTTGATCCCACCAAGAAATGCAGAAGCTATTCACGGGGCAACAAACAAAAGATTGTCTTGATAGCGGCGTTCGCTCAGGATGCGGATGTCTACATCCTCGATGAACCCACCAGCGGACTCGATCCATTGATGGAACGCATATTTCAAGAAACTATCCGCGACATTCAAAAAGAGGGTAAAACCATCTTTTTATCCTCCCATATTCTAAGTGAAGTGGAAAAACTTTGTGATAAAGTGAGTATTATTCGTGATGGGACGATCATCGAATCCGGGAAAATCAACGAACTTCGTCATCTTACAAGAACAAGGGTTCGTATAGAGACGAAAACCCCGGTGAGGGCTATCAGACAAATTGAGGGACTCCATAATCTCGATATCAAGGACACGACTTATACCTTTCAAGTCGAAACCAATGCCATCGGACGTATTCTTGAAACATTCAACCAGTATAATATTTTAACCCTTGAAAGCACCCCACCCACATTACAAGATCTCTTCATGCGCCATTATGAGGAGGCGTAGTGATGGATAAAAACCTATTTTATAACACCTTTAAAATTTTCAAACTGATTGTCCTAAGAGAAAGGTTCAAACTCATAGCCTGGAGCGTCGTCATTGTGTTTTTTGTACTAGTAGTAGCTTTTGCCTATCCAGAGCTCTTCCCTGAGAGTGAACAACTGGCCGTCATGGCACAATTGATGGAAAATCCGGCCATGGTTGCGATGTTTGGTAAACCCTATGGGGTTGACTACCCCACTGTCGCATCGCTTTTTGCCACTGAAATGAATATATTCATGCTCGCAACCACTGCGATTATGAGTATCCTTGTCATGACACGCTACACACGCGGGGATGAAGAGGACGGCACGCTTGAACTCGTCAAAAGTTTTCCAGTAGGCAGAATCGCACCCATCATCGCGGTCACAATTTATGTTTTTGTCTTGAATTTGCTCATTGGAAGCTTGGTGGCTATGAGCCTCATTCTTTTCGCACACAGTTCCTTTACCTTCGTGGGCTCTTGGGTCTTTGGTCTTTCGATAGCCTTTTCAGGCATCGTGTTTGCGAGCATTGCATCCATATACGCACAACTGACGCAAAATACTCGTACAGCGCTAACTTTTAGTTTTGCGACGCTCGGTTTCTTCTACATTCTTAGAGGATTTGGTGATGTGAACTTTCCTTTTATTTCCTATTTTTCACCCCTGGGTCTTCTTCATAATAGTGAAGTTTTTGTAAATAACTATCTCTGGCCGCTTCTTCTGACCTTGTTCATCTCGCTTGTGTTATTCGCTTTTGCCTATCACCTCAACAACAAGCGTGATGTAGGGAGCGGCCTATTAAAAGCTAAAGACGGAAAAAGCGATGCGTCTTCCCTTTTAAAAACCCAATTTGGTTTGGCAAGTACACTCTTAAGAACATCTTTTATCACTTGGGTCGTCGTTTTGTTTATACTTGGAGCTTCCTATGGATCAATTTTTGGTAATCTCGAAGCTTTTTTCGAAAGCAATGTACAACTTCGAGAACTGTTTTTAAATACCCACGAAGGATCGCTTGAAATCCAATTTCTCTCCACCATCATGGCCGTTATGGTTGTAACAGCTACGTTAGGTTCTCTATTGATCTTGTTCAAACTTACCGGCGAAGAGAAAAAAGGGCGTACTTTAATGCTTTATGCCAATAGTCTCTCAAGGAAAGAACTGTTTTTGACCTATGGTATTTTGGGTATTATCGCCACTTTCATTCTAACTTTTTCAGGGGTACTTGGCATGTATGGTGCCACGCTCAGTGTCATGAGCGAGCCCTTTACATTCTACGAGGTGTTTATATCAGCTTTTACGTTTTATCCAGCCATTTTAGTCTTCATGGGGCTTGGAATGCTCCTTATGGGGATATCTCTTAGAAAAACTTGGCTCATATGGCTATACTTGGTGTTCGCGTTCATTCTTTTTTATTTTGGCAATATGCTCAATTTCAAGGAATGGATGCTAAACCTATCGCCCTTTGAATACATGCCCAAACTTCCCCTTGAAGAGACTAAACCAATGACTGCGATAATCACGACTTTAATCGCGATTGCCTCAGGGACCCTAGGATACATTCTCTATTTGAACCGTGACATGCAAGGCTAAAAAAACCGCTTTTCCTCAAGGGGAAGCGGTTTTTAAGTGCATTATTCCATTTCAAGCGCGCCTGTATACAGTTGGTAGTACACGCCTTTTTGTTTAATAAGGGAGTCGTGGTCTCCGCGTTCGATGATTTCACCATGGTCCATGACCATAATGGCGTCTGAGTTTCTGACAGTGGAGAGTCTATGGGCGATGACGAATACTGTACGCCCTTCCATAAGCTGGTTCATGCCCTTTTGGACCAATGCCTCGGTTCGTGTGTCAATCGAGGAGGTCGCTTCATCGAGAATGAGTACAGGGGTGTTTGCGCACGCTGCGCGTGCAATGGAGATTAGTTGTCTTTGACCTTGGCTCAAATTTTCACCGTTGGCTGAGAGTTCTGTGTCAAAGCCCTTGGGAAGATGTTTGATGAATTCATAGGCATTAGCGGTTTTGGCGGCGTCGAGGACGTCTTGTTCTGTGGCTTCCATGCGTGCGTAACGAATGTTGTCACGCACGGTGCCCTTGAATAAATTGGTATCTTGAAGGACGATCCCGAGGGACTTCCTGAGATCAGGCTTTTTGATTTTCTTGATGTTGATACCATCATAACGGATTTTGCCATCTTGGATGTCATAGAATCGGTTGATCAGATTCGTGATGGTCGTTTTCCCAGCACCAGTTTCACCGACTAGGGCAATGGTTTGTGCGGGACGAGCGTAAATGGATACATCTTTCAATACCGGAATTCCTTCTACATATTCAAAGTTCACGTTTTCAAGCGTGATATCGCCTCTGAGTTTTGTGTAGGTCACACGCCCGTCACTATGAGGATGTTTCCATGCCCATTCGTTGGTGACTGTGTCAGTTTCCTTAATGGTCCCGTCTTCTTTTTCTATGCAATTCACAAGGGTGACATAGCCATCATCCTTCTCGTCTTCCAAAGCCAAAAAGTCATAGACTCTGGATGCGCCTCCGAGGGCCATTCCGACCATAGGGGCTTGTTGGGACACCATACGGATATTTTGTGAGAACTGTCGACTGAGTGAAAGGAACGCTACGACGATCCCTACGCGTGCAATGGAGAATGGATATATTCCGCTGAAGCCGATGTTTGTGACGCTGTAATAAATCAAAACGCTTCCAAGTACCGCAAGAAGGACGTACATGAGGTTACCAATATTGTGTAGTATTGGCATTAGGATATTCCCATAGTGCCGCGCTCTTTTGGAATCTTCAAACCATAAGTCGTTCTGCTTGTCGAATTCTTCTTTGGCTTTTTCTTCTCGTACGAAAGACTTGACGACGCGTTGTCCATACATCATTTCTTCGACGTACCCTTCCAGGCGTCCAATAGAGTATTGTTGATCTTTGAAAGATTGCGAGGATTTTCCGCCGATATGCGCCGTCACTTTAAACATGGTAAACGCACCAATTGCAACAAATAGTGTCAAAAAGAAACTGTAATAAAGCATGACGCCAATGACGAATATCAATGTAAGCAGCGTCATGGAAAACTGAATGAGACTTTGGGTGATGAATTGTCTGAGCGTATCGACATCATTGGTGTAATAAGACATGATGTCCCCATGGGAACGTGAATCAAAGTAGCCAATTGGCAAAGATTCCATCTTTTCAAACATTTCTTTGCGGATGTCATCCAGGTAATGCTGTCCAATTTTAGCCATAATTTGAGTATAGATAAGGGTTCCAAGTACAGACAGTGAATAAAGCACAATCATGAATGTAAGAATTCTGAACAATGTTGAGGATACGCTGGACCATCCGCTACTAAGTGCGGGCATGATTGCTTCATCAATGATGAGCTGAATGAATACGGAAATTGACATGATGCCAGCTGAAGAAAACACGAGTGAGATGAACACAATGATCATGGCTTTTTTATTTGAGGCAAAGAGCCCCTTGATGAGGCGCATGAGGGTTTGTTTTTTATTCATTTGACTCGTCCCCTTTTGTTTGTTGCATCTCGTAGGTTTCGCGATAGATATCACTGGTATTTAGCAAGGTATCATGGGTTCCTTTTGCAACAATTTCTCCTTGGTCCATAACAATGATTTGATCGGCGTCTTCTACGGATGAGATTCTTTGTGAGATGATAATTTTGGTCATAGCCGGAAGGTCTTCTCTAAGGGCCTGTCTGATGGACGCTTCGGTTTTGGTGTCCACCGCACTTGTCGAATCATCCATAATCAGGACTTTAGGGTTCTTAAGCAGTGCCCGAGCGATGCAAAGACGTTGTTTTTGACCGCCTGAGACATTGGAACCGCCTTGTTCGACTTTATTGTCATACCCATCTTTGAATGCCAAAATGAAGTCGTGCGCACTTGCGATTTTAGCCACGTGTTCGACTGCTTCATTGCTCGCAAATTCATTTCCCCAGCGGATATTATCTGCAATCGTTCCGGTAAAGAGGACATTGTTTTGAAGGACTACGGCGACTTCTTTTCTAAGCACTTCAAGATCATAGGCGTTGACGTTTGTCCCCGCCACTTCCACGCGGCCCTTGTTCGGATCGTAAAACCGGCTGATCAGATTGATAAGGCTCGATTTACCAACGCCGGTACCACCAATGATGCCTACGGTAGATCCGCTAGGAATGGAAAGGGTGATATTTTTAAGAACCCATTCTTCGGCGTCTTTTTTATATTTGAAATGGACATCTTCAAATGAGATTGCCCCATTGTCCAAGGTTTCAACTGGGTTCTCAGGATTTGTGAGATCGCTTTTTTCTTCCAGTACAGTAGCAATACGCTTAGCAGACGCAGACGCAATGGTAAGCATCACAAAAATCATCGCGAGCATCATAAGGCTTGCCAGAATCTGCATACCATAGATAATCAAGCTTGAAAGGCTTCCTGTCGAGAGTTCTCCCCAAATAGGGTTGCCAGCTCCGTCGTACCCGCCGAAAGTAGAGACAATGATGTAGGCTCCGAGAACGGAGACTGCGGTCATGACCGCGTAAAGCGCAAACTGAAAGACTGGTTGGTTGAGCGCTACTAGTCTTTCACCCTTGACAAAGTCATCACGGATATCCTCACTGTTTTTCTTAAACCGTTCTTTCTCATATGCCTCTTTTACAAATGTCTTGACTACACGAATCCCTTTAATGTTTTCTTGCACATAACCGTTCAAGTTATCGTATTTATCAAACACGCGTCTGAAAACAGGAATGGCCAATTTGAAAATCACAAACAGCGCAATGCCAAGAACAGGCAGGGCAAGCAGGAATATCAAACTCAGCTCTACGTTAATGGAAAACGCCAAAATAATGGAAAATATTAGCATGAGAGGTACTCTCATAGCGATTCTAATTAACATGCCATACGCATTTTGGATGTTGGTCGTGTCGGTGGTCATTCGCGTGACGAGAGCGGTATGGGAAACCCTATCGATATTCGCAAAAGACAAGGTTTGTACATTGTAAAAGATGTCCTTTCGGACATTCTTTGCGAAGCCCGAAGAGGCGATGGCGCTGTATTTTCCGCTTAAATACCCAAAGTATAGCCCAAGCATTGCAAGTATGAGCAGTGCGCCTCCTAGCATCACTAGATTGGTGATGTCATTGGCCAGAATCTCATCAATGAGTATGGCCATAATGAGTGGAATTAGTATTTCACAAAGCACTTCGAGTGTCACAAAAAAAGGAGAAAGCAAACTGTCTCTTTTAAATTCCCGGATCGATTTTGCAAGTGTTTTAAACATAGGTGTTACACTCCTTTAATTGTCTTCTTGTGCGACTTCCAAATTTGTCTTGATTCGGTCAATAAAACTCATAAGTAATGTCACTTCTTCCTCAGAAAACCCTTTGCGCATGGTCGCTTCGAAATCTTCGATTTCCTTTACGATATCTGCATGCAGTGTTTTAGCGTCTTCAGTCAGTACGATTTGTTTGAGACGCTTGTCGTTTGCAACAGGCAATCTGTTTATCAGGTTCTTCTTTTCCATGAGACTCAGAACGTTTGAGGTTGTTGAACGGGTAATCGCGAACCGTTTCTCTATATCTTTTTGATAGATTGGTTCTTTATCTTTTTTTGCAAGATAGCTTAATATGAATGTGTTTTCACCCGTGATGCTTTTGGCATATTTTAGCGAACTCGCATTCTCAAAATATCGCCTCATGATATTCCCTAACGCTTTAAATTGTGGACCGATTCTTTTTGGGTTCATAAGGACTCCTCAATTTGTTTTATATAAAACAATTTTATATCGAACCATTTAAATTGTCAACTCTCTTGCCCAAAAAAAAGGCTGTACCAAAAAAAGTATAAATCGGTAGTTATAGATAATTTCGCTCAAAGAAGACGTGATCATTACGATATCTTTATAATCAATTTAAAAACATGTAAAGCCATATTCTAATCGATGGGAAGTCCATCAACGTGATTAAATGGGTAAGTTAAAACTTGATGATGAATTCATGCCTTACCGTGAAAACATAAAAATAAATTTGATATGAATAAGGAGCAATGGCAATTAAATTTGTCCTGCTCCTATTTTCTTAATTTCTTTTTCAAGCGCTTTTGTACTCTTGAGTGACGTTAAAATTTGATTAAGCATAATTCCACCTCGTTTAAATGTATGTGGTAATCTAAAAATGGGTCTTATTCAATTAGGTTGAAAGTTCTGATAAAAAAATTTTATTTCTCAATAATTCAAATGAACATCTCCCATACATTTCTCGTTTGATTCGTTTTAATTTGTTGATTTTTCCTTCGGCTATACCATTATTCTCTTTCAATAACACCGCATTGAAAATGGCATCCTGATCTTTATATAGTGTATTAATAAACTTATTTATATGTTTGAATTCCTGCGACCAGTTTGTTGCATCCATTGTTTAAATAATGGTAAACTTTTCGAAGCTAAAATGATGCGAAATTGAGTGACTGTATCTATAATTTTTTGAATTCTTTTGTTTTGTTTCAAATAGTGTTTAATCTCATTCTGTTCTCTGATTGATACCCCCAATTCGGAAACTCCTTTATTGTACAACATTTTTTTAAAATAGGTTCTATGGAGCTTAATTGTGGGTTTGAAATGACTTTAGCCCTTTCATATTGAGAAGAAAATATGTTTCGTCCATCTGGATATTTTCTTGAAGTTTGCGGTTTTTATCATAGTT
>Ga0307967_1000061_pt1 | contig 73914 bp, 65 predicted proteins | sample OrgLakmetagen648_FD_201828 | JGI IMG/M metagenome (GOLD analysis project Ga0307967, IMG submission 201828) | Saline water microbial communities from Organic Lake, Antarctica - #648 | ecosystem: Environmental > Aquatic > Non-marine Saline and Alkaline > Saline | place: Antarctica: Organic Lake... | reverse complement strand
GCGCAGCTTGCCGGAACATAATCCGGTGACATTGTGATTAAGTGTTGATGTTATGCTGAACAGTTCGCTCGATAATCGCGAAAAAGAACGGCGCCTCTTTTTGAGTCGAATGACAGCGGCATTCATTCTCGTTGCCTTGTTACTCATGACGCTGCTCGGGCGTCTGTTCTTCCTGCAAGTGGTAGAGAACGAACGACACGAGGCCCGCTCTCAAACCAATCGGTTGGAAGTATTGCCCATTCCGCCAATCCGTGGGCTGATCTACGATCGCTATGGTGAACTGCTGGCGCGTAACGAACCCAGTTACACGCTGAGTGTGGTGGTGGAGCGAGCCGATGATCTCGAGTCACTGGTTCAGCAATTAAGCGATCTGGTCGAGATTACCGGCGAGCAAGAGGCTCGTTTTTTTGATCGGGTGCGGGGCTATCGCCGGCCGTTCGAACCAATCCCATTAAAAGTTCGCATGTCAGAAACTGACATTGCCCGCATTGCTGCTAATCGTATTTTTCTTGAGGGTGTTCAGGTCGATGCCGAACTCATCCGCCAGTATCCGTATGGGGAGGAGTTTGCGCATGTCCTTGGCTTTGTTGGGCGCATTAACCAGGAGGAGGTGCGCAAGCTTGATGTAGGCGCCTACGCTGGCACTCGATTCATTGGTAAACAAGGTATCGAACGTGAATACGAAAATGCCTTGTTGGGTGTGCCGGGCTTTCAGCGTGTTGAAACCAATGCGCGTGGACGGATTATTCGAGTCATCGAGAAGCAGGCACCTAAACCCGGAGCCAATCTTCATCTGTACCTGGATCGTGAGCTGCAGCAATTTGCCTACAACTTGCTCGGTGATCAGCGCGGCTCTATCGTCGCACTGGAACCTGAGACGGGTGGCATACTGGCCATGGTCAGCAACCCGGGGTTTGATCCCAATCTGTATGTTACCGGCTTTTCGACAGAGCTCTACAATGCACTGCGGGACTCTCCTGACAACCCATTTTTGAATCGTGCTATTCGTGGTCAGTATCCGGCCGCATCGACCATCAAACCTTTTCTCGGTTTGGCGGGTGTTGATAAGGGTTTTGTTACCTGGGATTACAGTATTCAGGATCCAGGTTATTTCCAGCTGCCTACGGATGACCGAATTTATAACGACTGGAAGCGCGGTGGTCATGGCCGGGTAAACATGCGCAAGGCCGTGGCTGAGTCGTGCGATGTGTATTTTTATGAGCTCGCCTATAAAATGAAACTTGAAGCCATTCACGAAGTGTATGATCAGTTTGGCTTTGGTAAAGAAACCACAGCCGATGTTTATAATCCATTCAACGGGATCAACCCCAGTCGTGAGTGGAAGCGCAACCGCTATGGTTTTTCCTGGTACGCTGGCGACACCATCAACCTGAGTATTGGTCAGGGGTATATGCTGACGACGCCAATGCAGCTGGCAATTGCGACGTCTGTCATGGCGAACCGGGGTAAATGGATGACGCCCAGATTGTTGATGCACAGCAACGATCAGGCATTGCTCGATGCGATACCCGAGCCACCACCTGATGTACATTTGAATGATGATTCGAACTGGGACAGGATGCATCTTGCCATGCAGGATGTAGTGCAAGGTTCCAGAGGCACGGCACGGGCCTCTGGAATGGGCGCAACCTATGACTACGCAGGGAAGTCAGGCACCGCTCAGGTGATTGCCATTGAGCGTGATGAGAACAATGAGCCTGTGGGTAATGTGCCCGAGCAGTTTCGTGATCATGCCTGGTTCATGGGTTTTGCTCCGCTCAAAAACCCCCGTATCGCTGTTGCTGTGTTGGTGGAGAATGGCGGCGGCGGCAGCAGTGTGGCTGGTCCATTAACCCGTGAACTGTTTGACTTTTATCTGTCGCGGGACCTTAAACAATGAATTTTACCGAGTACGTCCGGCAACTACCTCAGGGCAGTATGGGCCGCCAGCAAAGCCTGTGGACCAGAGTCCACATTGACCCCTACCTGTTTGTTGCATTGCTGGCCGTTGCGTTGGGTGGCATGGTGGTTTTATACAGTGCCACCAGTGGCGATCTCGGTGCTGTCTATCGCCAGGCGGTCCGCTTCGGTATAGGTTTTCTGGTCATGATTGTTGTCGCACAGTTTGATCCCCGTTGGTTCCAGCAATGGGGCGGTACTGTGTATTTGGTGGGTGTTCTGTTGCTGGTGGCTGTTGTGATCAGCGGTACTCAGGCGATGGGTGCCCGACGCTGGCTCCAAATACCCGGACTGATTCGCTTTCAACCTTCGGAAATTATGAAATTGGCTGTCCCGGTGATGATGGCCTGGTACGTTTCACGCTACGGCTTGCCCCCGCGCTATCGCGATCTGCTGGTGTCTGCCGTTCTGTTGATGGTGCCTGTGGCCCTTATTATTCAGCAGCCGGATCTGGGGACTTCGCTGTTAATCGCATGCTCCGGTCTCTTCGTTATATTTCTGGCGGGACTGAGCTGGAAACTGATTACCAGCTTTGTGTTGTTCGCAATCGCCATGGCCCCAGTCTTATGGATTTGGGTAATGCGCGATTATCAGCGCCAGCGTGTTTTGACTCTGTTTGATCCAAATGCAGATCCGCTAGGGGCCGGCTGGAATATTATCCAGTCGATGACTGCTATCGGCTCTGGCGGGTTGAGAGGCAAGGGCTTTATGTCCGGCACCCAGTCTCAGCTCGACTTCCTGCCCGAAAGCCATACTGATTTTATTATTGCAGTATTGGGAGAGGAGTTTGGGTTTATTGGCGCGGTGGCACTGATCCTTCTCTACTGTGTCATTATTTTAAGAGGGATGCTAATTGCAGTGCGCGCGCGCGATAATTTTTGTTGTTTGCTGGCTGGCAGTTTAACGCTAACATTTTTTATTTATGTATTTGTAAATGTTGGCATGGTCAGCGGTATCCTGCCGGTTGTCGGTGTACCCTTGCCGCTGGTGAGTTACGGTGGTACGTCCATTGTGACGCTGTTAACAGGCTTTGGTCTGTTAATGTCCATCAGCACACATCAGCGTACTTAGGCAGTCTCTGACAGAGGCTGCTTAAGCCGCTGCTCACTATTACATTCAGCTAGTGGGTTGTTGCACTTTCTAAATGCGCATCGCCTTTAGTCAGACAGGAGAACAGTCATGCTCAAAGGTTGGGGCTCATTGGTGGTTGGGTGCCTCGTATCGGTGACCGTTGCCGATGCTGCAGAGTTGATCGACTTCCCCAGAACTGCGCCTATTATTGATCAGTTGGTGAATGAGCACGAATTTGATCTGGCAACTGTTGAGGAGTGGTTTGCGCAGGGAGACTACATCGCGCGCAATGTTGAAACGCTGGCGCAACCCGCTGAGACCACCAAAACCTTTTCGCAGTACCGGCCCATGTTTGTTTCACCACAAACCATTGAGAATGGAAAGCGCTTTATGGAGCAGCAGTCGCAATGGCTTATGCTGGCTCAGGAGCGCACCGGTGTGCCTGCAGAAATCATTGTTGCTATTTTGGGCGTTGAAACCCGCTATGGGAATTATCTGGGCGTGCATCGAACGTTTGATGCGCTGGCAACACTGGCGGTGACAGAAGGGCGGCGTGCCGATTATTTTCAACGCGAATTGATCAATTTTTTACTGATAAGCCGTGATCAGGCGTTTGATCCGCTGTCAGTTAAGGGTTCCTATGCGGGTGCCATGGGTTATCCGCAATTCATGCCCAGCAGTTACCTTGCCTATGCGGATGATCTTGATGGCAACGGCACTATCGATATCTGGAATGATCCGGTCGATGCCATTGGTTCCATTGCGCGCTATCTGAGTGAGCACGGCTGGAACCCTGGCGAGCCCATTGCCACCAGGGCACGTGTCAGTGGTCAGTATCAGGACGTCAAGCTCAATAGCCTTGAACGGGACCGGATACTGGCCGATGTAAAAGCCATGGGTTGGGATCCATTGGTGGCTGCGTCCGATGATAGTCAGGTGCATCCAATCCGTCTGGACGGTGATTCCGGCGTTGAGTTTTGGTTGGGTTATCGAAATTTTTGGGTAATATCCCGTTATAATCGATCAATTTCTTACAGTATGGCGGTTTTTCAGTTGGCAGAAGAGCTTCGAGAAGCATCCTAGCAGGCTGTTGAAATTCGCAGAATTTCTACCGCTTGCTACCAGGACATGGACAACCTGCTAGTGGGTAGTGCCTTTACCGCTCAGGATGTTTGATGGCTTTGCCGGGTAATCTCAGGTGAGTGGCTGCTCTGGAGCGGTCAGTAACAATCGGTGTTCAGTCGGTAACGCAGGGTACCGGTACAAGAGGATAGTGAATGTTGAGCAGTAAGTACTTGTCTGGCCGGCTTGTGAGTCTTCAAGTGTGCATTTTATTTTTCATGGCCGGCTGTTCCAGTCAGTTTGTCTCCCATGAAACTGGCTCAGCCCAGGTCAGTAATGCCGGTCGCTATTCGATGGATCAGGACCGGGGGCCGGACCGCCATTTGTCGGCCGCAGAAATCAGTGAGGTGACACCCAGGGTCGAACCGCTCAGCCGCCAGGGTAATGCGAGCCCCTACACGGTCAATGGTCGTCAGTATAGTGTAATGGCCAGTGCCGATCGCTATGCCGAGGAGGGCCTGGCATCCTGGTACGGTGCCAAGTTTCACGGACATACCACATCTAATGGTGAAGTCTTTGACATGTATAAGATCAGTGCTGCTCACAAGAGTTTACCGCTGCCGACCTGGGTTCGTGTGACTAATCTGGACAATGGTTTGAGCCTTGTTGCGCGGGTCAACGACCGGGGGCCCTTTCATCCGGGCCGCGTTATTGACCTGTCTTATGCAGGTGCTGTAAAGCTTGATTTTATGCATAAAGGGACAGCTCGGGTGCGGGTAGAGGCCCTGGCCGGTCAGGAGCTTGACCAGCCTGTCTATTTTGTTCAGCTCGGCGCGTTCAGCCAGCGACAGTCTGCGCAGAATCTGCGTGATCAGATAGCTGCTCAAATTGATTACGATGTCCGAGTCAACCAGGGCGATTTTTACCGGGTCCGTATCGGACCGGTGCAGTACGACCGCGCTGAAGCACTGCAACGTGCACTAACGACCCCGGAGCTAGGCAAGCCTTTGCTGGTTGTGCCGAACTGACATAGCGCCTGATATAAGGTTTGTATACGCAGAGTATTGCTTCCTGCGGATGAAATTTTAATCGGTATTGGTACAATGGCGGTCATTGGATAGAGTCTTATTTTGGAATCGGACATTTTATTCTCTAAATGTCTATTGTCGAATTGCTGTCAAACTATTGTTAAACCCGGTCGGCGCGGAGAGAGGTGAGTACCCTGATCCGAACGTCGCTAGAAAAAGGTTATCTCAGTGTTGAAACATCGTTTTAAGCGTTGTGGGTCTATATTGGCTACCGGATTCACGTTGATGGCAGGGTTCACCTTTGCCGAGACTATTATCCCATCTCCCCCGCAACTGGCAGCAACCTCGTACATCATGATGGATGCCACGACCGGTCATATTCTGGTAACAGAGAATGCTGACGAAAAACTGCCGCCAGCCAGTCTGACCAAGCTAATGACCAGCTACATCGCCGAGCGTGAGGTGATCGAAGGACGGATTGCACTGGACGATGAAAGCCTGATCAGTGTTAATGCCTGGCAAACCGGCGGTTCCAGGATGTTTATCCAGGAAGGCCGGTTTGTCAGCATCGAGGATTTGCTGCGTGGCATCATCATCCAGTCAGGAAATGATGCGTCGGTCGCCATGGCAGAACACATTGCCGGTAGTGAAACGATGTTTGCGAAGATGATGAATACCTATGCAGATCGGCTCGGCATGGAAAATACCCAGTTTCAGAATTCAACCGGGCTGCCGGCAGAGGGGCATTATTCGTCAGCGGCTGATATGGCGATAATGACACGGCATATTATCGACGATAACCCTGAGTTCTACCCTTTGTATGCCGAGCGTAGCTTTACCTTCAATGGCATTACCCAGGCCAACCGGAATTCGCTGCTGGGCCGGAACCCGTCGGTAGATGGCTTGAAGACCGGCCATACCGAGGAGGCAGGGTATGGTCTGGTGACCTCTGCATTGCAGGACGGTATGCGTTTGATCACTGTAGTGATGGGCACTACCTCTGATGAAGCCAGACTCCAGGAAACCCAGAAATTACTGACCTATGGTTTCCGTTATTTCCAAACCGCCAAGCTCCATGATGGCGCCGCCAGTCTGTATTCCGGACGCGTCTGGGGCGGGCGCGGGGACAGCATTGAACTGGGTCTTGAAGAAGACTTGATGTTGACCATTGCCCGTGGTGGCGAGTCCAGCATGAACACGGTACTGAACATTGATCCTGTCATTAAAGCCCCCATCAAAGCAGGGCAGCGGTTGGGTGAGCTAATCGTCAGTCACAGCGGAGAAGAGGTGGCTCGTCGTCCATTGCTGGCATTGCAGGCTGTTGAGCAGGCAGGGTTCTTTGCCCGAATCTGGGATTATATTCTGCTGTTTTTCTTCAATTTGTTTAACGGGAGCTGAAACCGGTGACCGAGCAAGAACCACCCAAGATCACATTCCCCTGTGACGATTACGTGATCAAGGTCGTGGGCGATGTTCATGAAGGGTTCAGGCTCTTTGTGCACAGTGTGCTGGTGCAGTATGACGAGCAGTTGACAGAGGCCTCCTATTCGGTGAATGTCAGTCGTAATGGCCGGTTTGAAAGCTTGACAGTGCGGATGCGAATAGAGCATGAAGACCATCTGAAGGCATTGTTTGAAATGCTCAAGGTCGATGAGCGAGTTCGAATGGTGCTTTAATGGAGGCCTTTGAAAGCGCAGTTCATTCGGTGGTTGAAAAACGCAGGCCTGTTCGTATAAAGGACCTGGGTCGGGTCAGTTATCAAAGCACCTGGCAAGCCATGCAGGATTTTACCCTGAGTCGGGATGACCAGTCTTTAGATGAGATCTGGTTGCTTGAGCATGAAGCTGTTTTTACTCAGGGGCAGGCCGGTAAAGCGGAGCATCTGCTGTGTCCGGGCGATATACCGGTTGTTTCAGCTGACCGGGGTGGTCAGGTAACCTATCACGGTCCGGGCCAGCTGGTTGCTTATGTGTTGCTTGATATACGCCGTCTCAAGTCTGATGTTCGCAAGCTGGTCTCTGCTCTGGAAAACAGTGTTGTTGAGGTGTTGGCGCAGTACAATATAGCTGCGGCTCCCCGGCCGGATGCGCCAGGTGTCTATATTGGTGACGATAAGGTTTGCTCACTGGGTTTGCGCATCAAGCGCGGATGCAGTTACCACGGCCTTGCGCTTAACGTTGATATGGACCTCGAGCCCTTTAGACGGATCAACCCCTGCGGCTATCAGGGGTTGCACATGACTCAGCTGGCTGAGCGAGTAGTGGCCCCGGATATGAACGAGGTAAAACGCCGCTGGATTAAGGCGTTTTGTAATCACTATAGCCTTGAACCCATTGATGTGGATAACGCTGCTGCAATGTGGCGGTGAGTATCTGATGTACCGATAAACCGGTATGTCGGTCGAAATAATTTCCCAACAGTTAAGAGGCAGTGCGAACTGATGAGTGACTCCAATCGAATTCCTGCCGTGCAGGTGGGCAGCGGCACCAAGTTCGTGAACGAGAAGGGTGTCAAAGCCATTAAAAATGGTGTTAAGCAGCATGCCAATGCTCGTCGTTCCACCGATAAAAAGCCTGACTGGCTGCGCATCAAGCTGTCTAGCGGACCGAAATACGACAGTGTTAAAAGTATTGTTCACGAGCATCGGCTGAGCACGGTCTGTGAGGAGGCGATGTGCCCCAACATCGGTGAATGCTGGAGTGCAGGGACCGCCACGATCATGCTGATGGGCGATGTCTGTACCCGGGCATGTCAGTTTTGTGCGGTCGATACCGGAAATCCCAAAGGCTGGCTGGATCAGGACGAACCCGATAATACCGCCAAGTCAGTGGCTTTAATGGGTCTGAAGTACGTTGTGCTCACCTCAGTGAACCGCGACGACATTGACGATGGGGGTGCTGGTCACTATGCCGCCACGGTTCGCCGTGTCAAGGAAGTGAACCCGGATACAGCCGTTGAAGCCCTGACTCCCGACTTTCAGGGTAAACATGCTGATGTTGAGGCTGTTGTTGATTCGGGAGTTGAAGTATTTGCGCAAAACGTTGAGACCGTCAGGCGCCTGACCCATCCGGTGCGTGACTCACGGGCCACCTATGAGCAAACATTGGATGTGCTGGCTCATGCAAAGCGTTATAAGCCTGACGTGTTGACTAAAACCAGCCTGATGCTCGGTTTGGGCGAAACGGACGATGAAATTGTCCAGACTATGGATGATTTGCGTGCCAGTGGTGTTGATATACTGACACTCGGCCAATACTTGCAGCCTTCCATTAACCACTTGCCTGTCGAGCGCTATGTAACGCCTGATGAGTTTAATCACTACCGGGACATCGGTCTTGAGAAGGGTTTTCTTGAAGTGGTTTCAGGTGCGTTTGTTCGCTCCAGTTACCGGGCTGAGCAGGTATTGCAGAAAAACAACGTTGGTCTCGGGTAATAAGTGGGACCGTCCGCCCTGCGTCAGAAAGGCTGTTGCCATCCCTGTCTGGCTACCTCAAGTGAGCAGTGCTACAGCTGGCGAGGTAGCCTTAGCAGGCTGTTGAAATTCACAGAATATCAGCCGCCTGCTACTAGGACATGTGGTCCGACATTTCGGATGTCCTGGCGAAATCGACGACTGGTAGTCGTTGATTTCGTGAGAAAAGTAAAAGTCACATTGTTTGGTTTTCGTGTGTTGAAAAAGGCAGGACGCCTTTATTCAACAACCTGTTAGGGCTCGTTGATTGACGGGTCTGCCAAGACAGATCAGGTAGAGCGGTAAATTTGATCCATCAACTGACCGTTCAAGGCATGTATCTGTTGGCCCAGTGTTGTTGTCAGTGCCCGGTAAGCGTCCGTCTCCGCTACCGAAGGGTAGTAGTCCGGGTGGGTAATAAACAGTTTGAAATCGTCCGGGCGTTGTTTCCAGAATTGGCGATAGGCGTCCTCCTTGTTTTCTTCCTGAGTCAACTGTTGCAGCAAGTCCGGTGCGATTGCCTCCCATAACCCCGCGACAATTTCTTGCTTATTACGGAAGTAATAATAGATAGAGGGTGCCGCACAACCTGTTTCAGCTGCTATTTTACGCAGTGACAGCTTACTGATGCCTTGTTCGGACAGCACCTTTCTCGCTGATTCCAATATGTTTTCTTTTTTAATCATGGCGTCAGTCTTCCCAGTAAACAGCGTTTTAAAATCTAGCAGTGGTTTAGGAACTTCGCCATGACACACTTCGTGTCATTTTGTAAACCGCAGGCTTCAAGTGGATTTACCAGTTATTCATAGCTTCTCTGGCAGAGGTTTGTGTATGCACGCTATAATCTATGAGTATACATCACAGTGTAGGTGTTCTTAATGGGAACCGCCTGTACCTGAAACAGAAGAGGAACCAAGCAATGGCTACTATCCTGGTGATCGATGACTCGCCGAGTCAAGTGACAATGTTCAAGAGGATCCTGGAAAAACATGGACATACGCCGGTAATTGCCGAGGATGGTGCGACCGGAGTGGCAGAAGCCAAGAGTATTCTTCCGGACCTGATTCTGATGGATGTTGTTATGCCTGAGTTGAACGGGTTCCAGGCGACGCGCAAACTAACGAATGATCCTCAGACCGCGCATATACCGATAATTATTGTTACGACAAAGGATCAGCCCACCGATAAGGTCTGGGGTGAGCGTCAGGGTGCCAAAGGGTTTCTGGTCAAGCCTGTTGATGAATCCGAGTTGATTGCCCTGATGAACGCTCTGCTGGCCAACTAGCAGGGTGTTGAAAAAGGCCTTCTGTCTTTTACAACACACGGAAAGCGAAGAATGTGATTTTTGCATTCCTCCCGAAATCGGTGACTGAGCAGTCATCGATTTCGCCCTCGGCGCTCAGGCCCCTTTTACTGGGCAGCATGGACATTGTTGACAATCCGGTTCAGCTTTTGCCAGCTTTGCGTATCGCTGTAATGGTCTGATTGAGCACTGACTGTTTCAATTCGAGCCAGCAGAGGGTCTTTACCCGGCGAGTCTGACAACTGCATCAACCGGCCGGCATCTTGAATGCTGATCAGGTTATAACGCAGCAAATGGTCTGTCAGGCGGCCAAGATTGGCCGGTTCTGCCGCTTGGGTAGAGGTGATATCCGGTGCCTGAGCCGCCACCCATTCCAGTATGGCTACTGCATCACTGACTGATACCCGGTCCTCTTCCCGGTTGGGCTTGACCTCAGAAGCCGAGGCACGGGGGGCTGCCGACGTCTTTTCTGGTTCGCTGTGGTGTAATTGTTGGTGGGCCTGATAATGCTCAAGGCCACTGAGGGTCAGGCTCATGGTGATCCTTTGCCGTTGTTAACTGATGTAGCATGATCAATGCAATCCTCATGCCTGCTTTACCAGGCGCCGCCGTCTATCAGTGGCGATGTTGAACAGTCAGACACAAAAAAAGCGCCCGAAGGCGCTTTTTTTGTGTCTGACTGCTTGATTCTGAGCACTCAGGCGTCGCGGAAATTGCGTTCTTGGCGTTCTTGGCTCTGTTTTTCTTCGGCGCACAGGGTGGCCGTGGGGCGAAGCAACAGTCGACGCACACCAATGGGTTCACCAGTTACTGCACAATAGCCGAAGTCACCCGTGTTAATGCGTTTGATGGAGTCGTCTATCTTGGGCAGTAATTTTGTCTGGCGATCAAGGAAGCGCAAGTTCATTCGGCGCTCTTCCTCGATGCTGGCTTTATCCAGTTCATCGGGTTCGTTCGTGAAGGTGGCCAGCGTTTCACGGGCTTCTTTCAATGAAGCGCGCAGTTCGTCAGCCTGCTCTTTTAGAAGGTTGCGAAAAAACTCCAGTTGAGCGTCATTCATGTACTCATCGTCTGGGGCTGCCAACAGCTGTTCTTGAGTCAGCATAAAGCGATTCCTGTGCTGTGGTGGTCACATGGTAAAACCCATGCAAACTGTGTTGCGTCGTTGCGACCTGACCGGTTATTTAAGAGATCGCCAGTCCAGTTTGATAAAGCGATATTTCGCACCTGGATGGTCACCCCGCATACCTTTTAGTCCAAACTGAACGCCAACTGAAAAGCCTATTCAGATGGTTAAATAATAGCCAGTGTCGTCAAAAGGGTGCACATCATATATCATCGCTGATTCGGTTAAAATAGCTTTTTTTCTGCAAATTCAAGCCCTTGGAGTACAACTGAATGGAACGCGTTTATCGCCTGGTAATGTCTTGTCCTGACCGGGTCGGCATTGTTGCCAGGGTGAGCCGATTTCTTGCTGATAATAATGGCAGCATTATGGAAGCCAATCACCACGCTGATCTGGAGCAAGGGTGGTTTTTTATGCGCAACGAAATCAAGGCGAGTTCATTGCCTTTTTCAGCTGACGAGCTGGCCCGGCAGTTTACGCCCATTGCTGACGAGTTGGGCATGACCTGGCGCGTTACCGACAGCGGTCAGCACCCACGCGTTGTATTGATGGTCAGCCGCGACAGCCATTGCCTGGCCGACATTCTTAACCGGTGGAACAGCGGCGATCTGCAATGTGATATCCCCTGCGTCATTTCTAATCATGAAGACCTGCGTAGCCTGGCTGAGTGGCATGGCATTCCCTTTTTTCATGTCCCGGTTGATCCGCAGGACAAAGCACCGCACTTTGCCCAGATCCAGCGATTGATCGAGTCACACCGAGCCGATACCGTAGTCCTTGCTCGCTATATGCAAATATTGCCGCCTGAACTTTGTGCTCGGATGCCGTATCGGGTGATCAATATCCACCACAGTTTCTTACCCTCCTTTATCGGTGCGCGTCCCTATCATCAAGCCTATGAGCGTGGCGTAAAGCTGATTGGCGCAACCTGTCACTATGTGACGGCTGATCTTGATGCAGGCCCGATCATTGATCAGGATGTCATTCGAATATCTCACCGCGACCAGATTGAAGATATGGTGCGACTGGGTAAGGATTGTGAGCGAACAGTGCTCGCGCGGGGGTTACGCTGGCATCTGGAGGACAGAGTGCTGGTTCATGGTAATAAAACAGTGGTGTTCAACTGATGCATAAACAACTGGGTTTTGGTCTGGCGCTGGCCGCGTTGGCGGCTGGGGCGCTGGCAGCAGAATCACGGGTAACCGGTAATCTGCAATTGCAGGGTGCTTATCTTGATCCTGCACTGTCAGGGAAGGGTCGCTGGTATTTGCAATCACCAAACAGCTGGCTTGGGCTTGAAGTGCGTGAGCAGTCAAGTGGCAGTCAATACCGGGCCGTGTTGGAGGCAGACCTTAATCCGCTGTCGTTCAGCGAGCCGGCAACCAGTCGGCAGATGTTTCTGGAATGGGCGCAGCCACTGTACAGCATTCGGGGCGGCAAGCTGCGCAGTCTGGAGCAGCAGTTGCTGGTATCACCAGTGAGCCTGATGCACGGTTATGCCGGGGAATCGACGGACAGTTTCAAGGGGGGTCTGGCCATAGAAAACTACTCGGTTGAGCTGGAGCAGCCCGGTATCGAATTTACCGCCAGTAATGGCGAGCTGGTGTACGTCAGTGGCCAATGGACCTTTGCTGATGAAAACTCGGCGTCATCCCTTGGGCAGTGGGCGGTCGCCACTGGCCTGGATACCCCCGAGGGCAGTGTGGCTTTGACCTATCGAAGTAACGACGATGGCGGCCTCTGGGGAACCTCGATCATGTGGCGCAGTGAGGGTCTGCAACTGGGTGGTGGTACCTTGTACCGCGATGAACTGTTGGCCTGGGATCTGCTTGCGGCTTATCAGGCGGGCACTGTGATCAGTAAATTGACCTATGGGCGGGATGAACTCCCCGAACAGTCAGGCGATAGCCGCTACTGGGCGTTTGGCATCGACCGGGTGTTCAGCGAGGCGATTCTGAACTATTCAGAAATTCGTTGGCAACCCGAGCCCGAGCAATGGCGCTGGATGACGGGTTTCCGGTTGACGTTCTAGCAGACTGTTGAAATTCGCAGAATTTCAGCCGCCTGTTACCAGGACATGGATGTCCTGGCGAAATCGACGACTGGTAAGTCTTGGTTTTCGTGTTTTGAAAAAGGCAGGACGCCTTTTTCAACAACCTGCTAAAGCCCCGGAGTGACAGTCAGCCCCGGCAGAGGCAACGCTTCCAGTCGATCCGAAAGAGGGTCAGCGTCCTCTGAGTCTGTTTCAGGGAAGGCGCGTTGCAGCACGTTGTAGTAGCGTCTGATATTAGCGACATAGACGACCGGTTCGTGCCCCCGGGCATACCCATATCGCGTGTAGGGGTGCCATTCTTTGAGGGCCAGCTTGGGCAAATGCTGGCGCACGTCTATCCAGGAGTCGGGGTCGTCATCCAGAGTCTCAGTGATGATGCGCGCGTCTTCAAGATGCCCGGCACCTACGTTGTAGGATGCCAGTGCCATCCAGGTTCGGTCGGGTTCCTGGATTCGCTGCGGCATGCGACGATTAAGGCTGGCCAGATATTGGCTGCCCGCCTGGATGCTTTGTGCCGGATCGAGACGGTTTTCGATTCCCATGTCACCGGCTGTTGCCAGTGTCACCATCATAATGCCTTTGACCCCGGTGGGCGACACGGCATTGCGGCGCCAGTGACTCTCCTGGTAGGCCACTGCGGCGAGCAATCGCCAGTCGAGTCCGGTAATCTCGGCCTGCTCGCGAAAATAACCTTCAAATTCAGGCAATCTGGATTCGATTTGGCGCTCAAAGGTAAGCGTGCCGACATAATCGAAATCCCGGGTGTGTCCAAGATACCGATCCTGTAAGCGAGCAATCACTTCGGTTTGCCGTAAATCGCGCAGGACTGTGTTAATGGCGTCAATCAGGGAGCGATCCCGGGTGTTGCGGAACAGGGGGGCGACAGGCCGCTGATGTTCTGTCAGGAAGTCAAAGCGCTGGTTCGGGAAAAAGGGGCGCATCAGCAGATAATCTCGCTCGTCGAGCATGGCCATGTCCAAATCACCCATTTCAATGCGCGTCATCAGCTCAGCCAAGCCTGCGTTGACGTAGGTAATGCTCAGACCCGGGTAGTCATCGGCCAGTCGATTACCAATTGATCCATGGCTGACTGAATCGAGAATGGCAATCTCCTGTGCCTTAAGTTCTGGTGATTGGCTGGCCATTTGGCGAGCGAGACCGACTCGAGTCATCAGGTAGGGTAATCCGGGTGTGAAATCACTCTGCAGAGCATTGTAGGAGGTGCCGGTAAACGCCATATCGACTGCCCCGGACGCCAGAGCCCGGTATAGGTCGGGCATGTCAGTAACGGCAAACAGTTGTACGGGAATATCCAGTCTTTCACTCAGCAATTGGGTCAGTTCATGTTCAAGACCGGTCATTTCCTGATCGTATTGATAATGAACCCCATTGCTTTCGCGGATCGCGATAATCAGGGTGTCGCGTGTCTGGACTCGTTGCCAATGGTTGAGCCAGGTAAAGCCAGATACGAGCCAGATACTGACGCCTGTCAGCATCAGTGCTACCAGGCACCAGCGGCCCAGGGAAAATATTGAACGACTAATCAACAGCAATTGGGGTCCCCGAAATAGGTTTTCCTGTGATTCCTGTGCCATTTTACCTGCTTTTCGGCTACCATACGCGCCGATTTTTGCCCGCTTTCAGAAACAGGCTGCCCCGATATGCTGATACTCCGAGGAAACCCCGTTTTATCCACGTTTCGCCGCCAGCGCTTGTTGGCTCGCCTGCATACGTTGCTGGATGCCGGGGTTTCTGCCCAGATCCGGGATGTTCATGCACATTATGTGCATTTCGCAGATGCTCATAGCGATCTGACCGAGTCTGAGTTCACCCTATTGGCGCAACTGCTGGACTACGGCCCACGCGCAGAGTCTGAAACGGGAAGCGGGGCGTCGATCTGGGTAATGCCCCGCTTTGGCACCATTTCACCCTGGTCGAGCAAGGCCACCGACATTGCCCATAACAGTGGGTTGTCTTCAATTCGGCGCCTGGAACGGGGTATTCGGTACAGTATTCACACCGATGCACCCTTGGCTGATGGGCAACTGCAGCAGATCGGCCGACTGCTTCATGACCGGATGACAGAGTCGGTTGTCTACCAGGAGCCGGATGCCGATAGACTGTTCAGTCGACATGAACCACGGCCATTAAGTCAGGTAGCGGTTTTAAGTGGTGGTCGCGATGCTCTGGTGGCTGCCAACGAGACGCTGGGACTTGCGCTTGCCGCGGATGAGATTGATTATCTGGTAGAGGCCTATCAGCGTTTGGCCAGAGATCCGACCGATGTTGAACTGATGATGTTTGCGCAAGCCAATTCCGAGCATTGCCGGCATAAGATCTTCAACGCAACCTGGACCATTGACGGCGAGCCGCAGCCCTTGTCATTGTTCAAAATGATCAAGAATACCTATCAGAATAACAGTGCCGGTGTCTTGTCTGCCTATAAAGACAATGCGGCCGTCATTGAGGGGTTTCGCACCGGCCGGTTTTATCCTGATTCTGATCATCAGTATCGGTACCACGAAGAAAATATACACATCCTGTTTAAGGTGGAAACTCATAATCATCCGACGGCCATAGCCCCCTTTGCCGGGGCCGCTACCGGAGCCGGGGGGGAGATTCGCGACGAAGGTGCCACTGGAACCGGTGGCAAACCAAAAGCGGGTCTGACCGGTTTCAGTGTGTCTGATTTGAATATACCGGGTTTTGTGCAGCCGTGGGAAAGCCAATACGGTAAACCGGGCCGGATTGTCTCTGCGCTGGACATCATGATTGATGGTCCTTTGGGCGCGGCTGCGTTCAATAACGAATTTGGCCGGCCCAACCTGCTGGGGTATTTCCGCACCTATGAGGTGCCCGCAAAGGGTGTCAACGGCATGGAAGTGCGTGGTTATCACAAGCCCATCATGATTGCTGGCGGCTATGGCAATATCCGGGAAGACCACGTTGACAAAGTCTGGGATGACGTTCCGGTGGGGTCGGCTCTTATTGTACTGGGCGGCCCGGCGATGCAAATTGGGCTGGGCGGCGGTGCTGCGTCATCGATGGACAGTGCTGAAGGCAATGAAGATCTCGATTTTGCGTCGGTTCAGCGAGGGAACCCGGAAATGGAGCGTCGATGCCAGGAGGTCATTGACCGATGCTGGCAGTTGGGTGACACCAACCCGCTTGCTTTTATTCATGATGTGGGCGCTGGCGGCCTGTCGAATGCCTTTCCCGAACTGGTCAATGATGGCGGCCGCGGTGGGGACTTCGAATTGCGGGATATTCCGAATGACGAGCCCGGCATGACACCTCTGGCGGTGTGGAGTAATGAAAGCCAGGAACGCTATGTGCTGGCGGTGATACCGCAGCGTCTCGCTGAATTTGAAGCGCTATGCAAGCGTGAGCGCTGTCCCTTTGCGGTGATAGGAACAGCGACAGACAATCACCAACTGGTGCTGAACGATCGTTATTTTGGCAACACAGCGGTCGATATGCCTTTGGACGTCCTGTTGGGCAAGGCGCCACGCATGGAACGTGAGTTTGAGCGTCAGCGTTTTGAGCCGAACCCGTTTTCAACCAAAGGTGTTGACTTGTACGAAGCGGCAGAGCGTGTGCTGCGTTTGCCCTGTGTTGCCAGCAAGAGCTTTCTGATTACCATTGGTGACCGATCGATTACCGGCATGGTGGCTCGTGACCAGATGGTCGGCCCATGGCAAATTCCAGTCGCTGACGCCGCTGTTACCACGACCGGCTTCTCTGGTTACACCGGTGAAGCGATGGCCATGGGCGAGCGAACGCCGCTGGCTTTGCTGAATGCGCCAGCCTCCGGTCGGGTGGCGGTGGCTGAAGTGCTGACCAACCTGGCCTCAGTAGCGATTGGCGATCTTGCTCAGGTTCGCTTGTCGGCAAACTGGATGGCTGCTGCCGGCCATCCCGGTGAAGATCAGGCCCTGTTTGATACAGTAAAGGCGGTGGGTTTGGAGTTGTGTCCGGAACTGGGTCTGACCATTCCGGTGGGTAAGGACTCGATGTCCATGCGAACTACCTGGGAGGATGCAGGTCGCACCCGTGCGGTAACGGCACCGCTGAGTCTGATCGTGTCCGGTCTGGCGCCGGTAGTGGATGTCCGTCAGACGGTAACTCCGCAATTGCGCACGGATCAGGGTGATACCGATCTGATACTGGTGGATCTGGGTCGCGGCCAGAATCGTCTGGGTGGTTCTGCTCTGGCTCAGGTTTATCGTAAGGTAGGGGCCGATCCCGTTGACCTGGACAATGCCGAAGACATGAAGGCCTTTTGGGCTGTGATGCAAGGCCTGGTTGCAGATCAGAAACTGCTGGCCTATCACGATCGTTCAGATGGTGGTCTGTTTGCTACGTTGTGTGAAATGGCTTTTGCAGGCCGGACCGGTATTGATGTGCACGTTGAGCGGTTTGCCAGTGACGATGTAACCGCAGCTCTTTTTTCTGAAGAGTTGGGTGCGGTTATCCAGGTGAAGCGCAGCGATGCGGTGGAGGTTCTGCAACAACTCACGGCGGCAGGCCTTGGTGACTGTTCGGCTGTGATTGGTCAGTGCAATGATGATGATTTTGTCCGTTTCATTGATGACGCAGACGAAATTCTGGTCAAACCACGCACGGATCTGTTGCGTTTGTGGTCTCAGACCAGTTATCAGATTCAGGCAATGCGGGATAATGAAGCCTGCGCCCGCCAGGAATATGATCGCTGGCTGGATGCGAACGATCCGGGGTTGCATGTCAGGCTGAGTTACGACCATGGCAGTGATATTACCCAGATGATCGACAACTCGGTGCGACCAAGAGTGGCCATTCTGCGTGAGCAGGGCGTTAATGGTCAGGTGGAAATGGCCGCCGCTTTTGACCGGGCCGGATTTGATACCGTCGATGTTCATATGAGTGATTTGCTGGCTGGTCGTCATTTACTTTCTGAGTTCAGAGGTCTGGTGGCCTGCGGTGGCTTCTCTTATGGCGATGTTCTGGGTGCAGGTGAGGGTTGGGCCAAAACCATTCGCTTTAATGAGACAGTGCGTGACATGTTCAAAACCTTTTTCCACGATCCGTTCACCTTCACGCTGGGCGTGTGTAACGGTTGTCAGATGTTGTCTAACCTGCGCGATCTGATGCCGGGCACCGATCACTGGCCGCACTTTGTACGCAACGAATCGGAACAATTTGAAGCTCGCACGGCGATGGTCGAAATACTGGAGTCGCCGTCTATCTTTCTGACGGGCATGACCGGTTCGCGCTTGCCCATTGCCGTGGCGCACGGGGAAGGTCGCACTGAATTTCGCGATCAGACTCACGAAACGCAGGCGCACAATAGTGGCCTGGTGGCCCTGCGCTACGTCGATCATTACGGTCAGGCAACTCAGCGGTACCCATTCAACCCAAACGGATCAGCCCAGGGTATGACGGGCTTTACCAGCAGTGATGGTCGCATCACTATCATGATGCCGCATCCGGAGCGCGTGTTTCGAGCGGTTACGAACTCCTGGCGGCCGGACCATTGGCAGGAAGATGGCCCCTGGTTGCGAATGTTCCGAAATGCCCGCGTCTGGGTCGGTTAACAATGGCTGAATTTTTGTTGGTTTTTAGTGTCAGTTTCATTGTGATATTGGGCGTTTCGCTGGCGCTAATGTTTGGTAAGGCGCCGGTCTACCGTCCAACCCAAGACAGTATTCAGGGGCTGCTAACCCGAGCGCTGGAAGGTGACGCCAATGAGTCCGAATGGCAGTTTTTTCTGAGTATGCCGATCCGTCATGACCCGGCACTCGAGGCGCTGCGACTCGAATGTGCCCAGTTGCAAGATGAGCAGGGGCTTCGACCCCGAGCCGATAAAGTGCGCTTCAGGGAGCCGGGTCAGATCCGGCTACGGCATTTTTTAAGCCGTATGGAGGGCGGCGGCTCCCGTTCTTTTTAGCAGGTCGCAGGTGGTCCATGCGCAACGTTCGACTGCTGTTCGCGTCACCAGAATGCGCTGCACTTCGTAGACGAACGTCGCCAATGAACTATGAACAGTTTGCTAGTTCTCGTCTAGAAAACGCTCCAGAACTTTCAGAAATGCGGTTGGCTTTTCGGCATGGGGCCAATGTCCGGCTCCCTCTATGATTTTTGCAGTAGCATTTGGAAAGCGCTCAGTGATGGCCGCCTCATCGTCAGCCTTAATGTAGTGACTGTTCATGCCTTTGATAAACAGAGTAGGACCAGTGAATGAGTGTGCAAAGTCAGGGCTATTGGCGATTGGCTGATACTGCTGTTGCAGAGCGTCCAGATTAAAGCGCCAGGCCAGCTGGTTGTCCTCGTTACGGTAGAGGCTCTTCAGGATGAATTGCCGGATGCCAGCGTTTTCTATGCCGTCCTGCAAGGCCTCGTCGACTGAGCTCCGGCTTGTGTGTCCGCTGAGATCGATGTTGGTCAGTGCCCTGAAAATATCCTGATGATGTGGTGGGTATTCGCGAGGTGCTATATCAACAATAACCAGTTTGTTAAAACCGGGGTCGGTGCTGTTGAGAGCCATTTGCATGGCAACTTTGCCCCCCATTGAATGGCCGATCAGTGTGCCCTGGTGTATGTCATGAGCGGTCATCCACTCGGTGACGGCTTGCGCTAAGGCTGGGTAGGATTGTTGCCTGATCCAGGGGGAGCGTCCATGATTGGGCAGATCCAGCAAATGCAGGCGATACCGGTCTGACAGTGCTTTGGCGATGCTGCGCCAGTTATCACCGCTGCCAAACAGGCCGTGCAATATCACCAGGTCAGGCCCGGTACCCAGGGTGTCGCAATGTAAGTCCATGGTAGTAATGTCCAGTCGTTGGTTCGTGCTGATCCTGTGAAGGTGTGTCACCTGAGCCTGATGTTCAAGCGCCGAGCGGCTTAGGTGGCAAGACTATCAGGAGCCTGAGGGGTTGGCATCAGGCTTTGCCAGGGCGTGTGGTTTTTATCCGCTCGGATCATCAATGAGGTTTTTTATGCAATGTCGTTTCGGTTGCGGTGCCTGCTGTATTGCACCCTCTATCCATCATGCATTTCAGGGGATGCCGCAGGGCAAGCCCGCAGGCGTGCGTTGCGTTCATTTGCTGGACGATGCCCGCTGCGCCCTGTTTGGTCGACCGGAGCGACCAGCCGTCTGTTCGGATTTCCAGGCAGAAGCTGAATTCTGTGGTGATAGCCGCGAACAGGCCTTGACGATTCTCAATGCGCTTGAGATCAGTTCACAGCCGCAAGATTGAGTACCCATTAAGGGTGTCGAGTCGGCTGCGCATTTATCTGGGAAGCGATTAACCTGCCAGACCCAACGAGATCGGGTGCTTTACATGAACGCGGCCTGGGCACCGGCAGCGTCACGCTCCATGTCATCATAGACAGGGTCATCACGATCGACTGGCAGGTTGAGTCGTTCAAACGCTTTTACGTTTGCCCAGTCAACTCGCGACCAGCCACTGGTGCTGTCTTTAAGGACAAGCAGATTGGCGACCGTAATCAGGTCGGTCAGGTCAGCTTTATCGGGCGTGCGTTCGAATTTGCGATAATCACGCGGTACCCGGCTCAATTGTGTTGAGAAATCCCAGCGTTCTAGGATCAAACTGCCCAGATGCCCATGTAACTGGTCAATAATTTGGCCCAGGGTCATGTTATCGAGAATCAGGTCATCACGCTCTTCGGCAAAGGTCAGTATGGGTAGGGCCCCAAGTCGGTGCACCAACCCCGCCAGCAAGGCTTCTTCCACGCCTGCCGCTTTGGTGTGATTTGCCAGCACCGTCGCCATTGCCGATACCTGTCCGGTCAGTCGCCATAATTGACGCATGCGCTTATCGATCATATCAGAGGTGGCCTGGAACATTTGTTCCATGGCCAAGCCAATGGCGAGGTTTGATGTGTAGGTCATACCCAGACGACTAACCGCCATCGACAGATCGCGAACTTCCTGTGGCGCTCGCAACAGTGGGCTGTTGACCACTCGGATAATGCGTGTGCTAAGCGCACTGTCCCGCATGATGATGTCTGTCAGATCCTTGATGGTGGCATCAGGGTCTTCGGCTGTGTCCCTGACTTTCAGGGCGACTTCAGGCAGGCTGGGCAAGACCAGTTGGTCGTTATTCAGCGCATCAATGATGTCTTGCTTTACTGTCTCTAGCAGTTTGCTCATGTGTGCCAACAATTCCTTGATATCGGGATACAATTCAACCGTTGCGTCATTGTAACAGGGTCAGCGCGTCCTGTGCCGGTTACGGCAGACGGTGATCCGGTTTGTTTAAAATGTCCAAAGCTCAGTCTAGCAGGTTCAGTAAAATCTGTCGGTCGGCGTCCAGATAGAGTGACTGGGGCGGTTCCGTCTGCTTGATGATAGCCAGCCCAAGCCGGTGCTCGCCGTCGGTGACCCAATTAACCCAGGTGCCCCCAACCCCTTTTTCTGAGTACAGCGCTGACGTGGCAGGTGAAGCGCTCCCTTGCCAGGCCAGTCGCTGCAGGCTGCGCTTACTCTGTCCTTTGTAGTGAAGGCGGGCGATGACTTCCTGGCCGGTATAACAGCCTTTGTCAAAGGAAATGCCGTGCAGTCGGTCCAGGCCAATCACCTGGGGCACAAACTCAGCGGTGTGGCTGGCATCGACCCAGGGGTAGCCAGCCAGAATATCGAGTCTTTGCCAGTGCGAGCTGGCTTGAATGCCAGCGGCTTCAATCCGGGCCATCAGCGATTCAAAGTCGTCTTCGGTGTCGGCCAGCCAGAGCTGACAACGACCGTCTGGCAAAACAAAGGCAAAATGTTCGCCTTTGCGCCATACGCCCAGTTCCGGATCACCCAGAGACTGTGTCAGCCAGCGATGGTTGTCCGTACCGGATAAGCCAACTCCATGATGCGTCTGACTTTCGTCGGTCAATTTTGAACCGCGAAAGAAGGGTATGTATTTTGCGAGGTGTTGACGCAGTGGCTCCGCCGAAGATCGGTGGACCACCAGCTTCACGGTAGCGGGGTCTGAGGCCACCAGTACGTTCCATACATTGGCTACTACACGCCCTTTGGCTGTGCAAAAAGCACCCGGGAGCGGCTGTTGTGGCAGCTGTTTAAGATACTCCTGGGTGCCCTGACCCTGCAGGAACGTCAAGGCGTCGCTGCCGCTAATGTCCAGTACGGCGAGGTGCTCAAGCCTGAAGAAGGCCGTGGTAGTATCGGGTTGATCTGCGGGTGTCGAGTTCTGGGTTGCCGGGTGCATCGTTTTTGGATCCATTGTTGGCTCAATCATTACCTGATGACGCAAGCTGTCGGCAGACGATTCCTGCACAGAGCCGTTCGGATTGCGACTGGCTTGCTGTTACACTTTAGTTCTGGTGGCCGGACGTACCATGGGTAATACCGGTTCTATATAAGTTAGGTTGAGTGTGGACTTTTAAACGTGGAAATGACAGAAGAACAGGCCCTAGTGCATCGTCGCCTTTGGTGGCACAGCCGCCGTGGCATGCTCGAGCTGGATGTTATGCTGGTTCCCTTCACTGAGTCGGTTTATCCGGATCTGAGTGAAGATGATCAACGCATCTATCGTCATCTGATTGATAATGAAGATCAGGATCTGTGGAACTGGTTTCTTGAGAAATCGGTCCCGGATGATCCCGAATTGGCGTATATGGTGCGCAAGATGCTGGACCGTGTCCAACCTGATTGAATGCCGGCTGCGGCCATCGCGCTTGCGACTGATGATGATGGGAGCTCCTTTGGCTGCTGCCTGGGGTTTGCTCTGGTTTGGCGCTTTACCTGTTTGGGTTCTGGTCGTGCTGGCTGTGGCAGTCGTGTCTGCCTGGGCGACGATGACCCTTGCCGGGCCTCAGCCAGTCTATCTGCGCTGGAGCGGTGCTGATATGTGGCTGTTTGATCGGCTAGAAGGAGCCTCTGCGGAGCATTATTGGTGGCACGGCGAGGGTCGTCGCAATCGGCTGTATCTGCGCATGCCGCTGACCTGTGCAGAAACGGGCGACCGGCACGATCTGATGATTTGGCGAGACAGCGTGTCTGACCCGAGCTGGCGCAGCCTCAACGCCTGGTTTCGCATTCAGGCCAGCGCAGTCCGCCGTGAGCAAAAATCTACTAACGTTTAATCTGCTCGGGTGACAATACGGTAATTTCCGCCTGTGCCTGGAGATCAGGGTAAGTTCGGGTGTAGTGCAACCCCCGACTTTCTTTGCGCGACAGGGCTGACTCGATGATTAACTCCGCTACGACCACCAGATTACGCAGCTCCAGCAGGTCGGCGCTTACTCGGAAATTGGCGTAGTAGTCCTGAACTTCCTGTTTTAGCAGACGCACCCGACGCAAGGCGCGCTCCAGACGTTTGTCACTGCGCACGATACCAACGTAGTCCCACATAAAACGGCGAATTTCATCCCAGTTGTGACTGATCACTACCTTCTCATCGGAATCGGACACTCTGGATTCATCCCAAAGTGGCAGTTCGTCAGCGTGATTAAACGGTAGCTCGTCGGTGACGATGTCCTCAGCTGCCATTCGCGCATAGACAATGCATTCCAGCAAAGAGTTCGATGCCAGGCGGTTGGCACCGTGCAACCCTGTGTAGGCGCATTCGCCTGCCGCATAGAGCGAGGCAATGTCGGTTCGGGCATGCAGGTCTGTACGTATGCCGCCGCAGGTATAGTGTGCCGCTGGTACCACAGGGATGGGCTCGCGGGTCATATCATAGCCAAAACTCCGGCATCGTTCGTAGATGGTCGGGAAATGGCTGCGAATGAAGTCAGCGGGTTTGTGGCTGATATCCAGATAGAGGTGGTCTGCGCCCAGACGTTTCATTTCATGGTCGATTGCTCGCGCAACCACATCACGGGGTGCCAGTTCGGCCCGGCTATCGAACAGATGCATAAACCGCTCGCCATCGGGCAGCTTGAGCAACCCGCCTTCACCACGCACGGCCTCGGAAATCAGAAATGACTTTGCCCTGGGATGATACAGGCAGGTCGGGTGGAACTGGTTGAACTCCATATTGACCACCTGGCAACCGGCTCGCCAGGCCATAGCGATTCCGTCTCCGGTCGCGCCATCCGGATTACTGGTGAACAAATAAACCTTGCTGGCACCACCAGAAGCGATGACGGTAGAGGCCGCTCCGATCGTGACTACCTGGTCATTGTTCCTGTCGAGCACGTAGGCCCCCAGGCATCGATTTGGGGTGTCTACCGACGGGCCAAATACTTTATCCCGGGTGATCAGATCTACGGCAACATGGCGTTCAAGTACATGGATGTTGGCGCGTTGCTGGACGTTTCGCAGCAGCGTCTCAGAAATCGCTCGCCCGGTTGCATCCGCAGCATGAATGATTCGCCGATGACGATGGCCACCTTCCCGGGTGAGGTGATAGTCGATTTCGGATCCGTCTTCGTGGGTAAAGGGCACGCCCTGATCGATCAGCCACTGAATGGCGCTGGCCGAACGCTCTATGGTGTGTCGCACTGCCTTGGGCTCGCACAACCCGGCACCTGCTTTCAGCGTATCGGCAACGTGGTCGTCCACTGAGTCTACTTTGTCCAAAACGGCGGCAACGCCACCCTGAGCCCAAGCGGTGGACCCCGAACCTAATACGCCTTTGCACACCAGATATATATTCAGTGTGCGTGGCAGGCTGAGCGCCAGGGTCAGTCCGGCTGCACCGGTACCGATGACAAGGACATCAGCAGACAATCGTGAAGGCATGAACTTCGGTCTCCGTCCGGGAGTGGCCAGCCCGGGTTGCTTGGGTGGGAATATCGCACAGTAGTATAGCGAATTTGTATCGGGTTGATTAGCAGTGAGCGCTTTGCGTCACTCTGGGCCTGTGATTAATGCGGTCGAGCCAGCATGAGTTCAGATGCAGGTGGCTGGCAAGGATCTTAACCCTGCAGTAGGTTGGGATGTCTTTCGCTTTATAGCCGTTTGTAGAATCGTTACACTATGGACAGTAAACGTAAGCAAGGGGCGTAAGCCGAGTGGTAGAAGAGAGCGGGCAGGTGATAGAGGTACGCCCTGGCGGCGTCGTTGTGGCGGTTGTGCGCAGCAGTGCCTGTCAAAGCTGCAAGGCAAAGCAGGGGTGTGGCCAGGCCGTACTGGGTGAGTGGGGAAATGTTGACCGGCAAAATGCGAAAAACCACTTTTTCATCGATGCAGCTTGCATTCTGTCGGGGAGAAGGCTGCTCTCCGGCGACATTGTTCGCCTGGGCATCCCCGAGGATACCGTATCGCGAGCGGCTTTGTGGATGTATATCTGGCCGTTGCTCCCGGCTTTTCTGATGCTTTGGGTGGGTTCCTTGCTGGCATGGTCCGAGCCTCTGCAGCTATTGCTTGCTCTGGCTGCTGGCGGTATGGCGGTGCTGCTCATCCGTCGCCGCTTTACGGCCGCGGATGGCGACTGGTCGCCACGGATACTGAGTGCCCTGACACCCCCGGCAACAGTCATTGCAAGTGATTCCGGGGGTTCATAGAAACAGAAAACCCAATGCGCCAGAAAGCCGCTGGTATGCCGCAAGGCCGGGCGTAAATGGGGTGTAAAACGATCCCAACCTCCCCTTTATAAGACACACTGTGGCCTAACATTGCTGATCATCGAACATGCACACTGGAGTAAACTGACATGTTGCAACGGATATCCATGGTTTTTGCAGTATTGGGCGTTTTTCTACTGGCAAGCCAGTCGTTCGCCGAAAGACTGCCAGATTTTACCGAACTGGTTGAAGAACATTCGGCGTCAGTGGTGAAAATCACGACATCAACCGCGCCAGCCGAGCGTTCTACTCAGCAAGGGCAAGGGCAGGGGCAGCAGCAGGTCCCTGAGTTTTTCAGGTATTTTTTCGGTGATCAGTTGCCCCCTAATTTAGATTTTCAGCAGCCCAATCCGACCCCTAGAGAGGGACTCGGGTCCGGCTTTATTCTGTCTGAAGACGGTTACATCCTGACCAACAACCATGTCATCGAAGGTGCTGACGATGTTCGGGTCATGCTCACCAATGGCACCTCCTATCAAGCCGAAGTGGTTGGCACCGATCCGCAGAGCGATGTAGCCTTGCTGAAAATAGAGGCAGAAGGTTTGCCCGCCGTAGATATCGGCAGCAGTGAAGACCTGAGAGTAGGCGAGTGGGTGCTCGCTATTGGGTCCCCGTTCAATTTCGAATACTCAGTAACCGCAGGCATCGTTAGTGCCAAGGGTCGTGCATTAGGCGGTTCAGACCGTTATGTACCCTTCATTCAGACCGATGTTGCGATCAATCCCGGTAACTCGGGCGGTCCCCTGTTCAATCTCGATGGCGAAGTGGTCGGCATCAACTCACAGATTTACACCCGCTCAGGCGGGTTCATGGGCGTGTCTTTTGCTATTCCTATCGATATAGCCATGAATATAGCGGATCAGCTGCGTGAGACCGGCCAGGTTAAGCGAGGCTGGTTGGGTGTCGAGATGTATCCGCCGTTTAATGAAGACGTAGCACTGGCCCGCTCAATGGGTCTGGATCGGACAGAAGGTGCTCTCATTGCCCGAGTCTTTGAAGGCAGCCCGGCCGAGCAAGGCGGTATCCGTGCCGATGACATAATCCTGGAGTTCGATGGTAAGCCGGTGCGCCGTTACTCCGATTTGCCACCCCTGGTAGGTCAGGTCAAGCCGGAGAGTTCGGTCGATGTACTGGTGCTGCGCAATGGGGAACGCGAAACCCTGGAAGTGACCATTGGTATTCTGGATGATGCCCGCGTATCACAGGCGGGTCCCCCAGCGCCTACATCGGACAATGCATTCAACATACTGGTCACCAATGCCGAGGATCGCGATGGTGTGCTGGTTGAAGAGGTGCTCCCCGGCCCGGCACAAGAAGCCGGTTTGCAGAGCGGTGATGTCATTACCATGATGGGCGGCTCCTTTGTCCGTGGTAAGGAAGACTTTGACCGTATCGTGCGTGAATTGCCGCAAAATGGTGCGGTAGCAGTAAGAATTTTGCGTGGCACCAATATTGTTTATCTGGCAATACCCACCGAGTAGCTACAACAGGTCCGGTTGATCTCCATCAGCCGGGCCATTCATGGTGTTCAAAGACCAAATGGTTTAAACTCGCGACCCCATTTTTGAGCTGAGTATTTGCTTCTGTGAGCAGTGACCTCTCCCATATTCGAAATTTTTCCATCATCGCCCATATTGATCACGGCAAATCCACACTGGCGGACCGGTTTATCCAGGTCTGTGGTGGCCTGACCCAGCGTGAGATGGCCGAGCAGGTCCTGGATTCCATGGATCTTGAGCGTGAGCGTGGTATTACCATCAAGGCACAGAGTGTGACGCTTGATTACAAGGCACGGGATGGCAAGGTTTATCAGCTTAACTTTATTGATACGCCGGGCCATGTCGACTTTGCCTATGAAGTGTCACGCTCCTTGTTTGCCTGTGAAGGCGCGTTGCTGGTGGTAGATGCGGCTCAGGGTGTCGAAGCACAGTCGGTTGCCAACTGTTACACCGCCATAGAGCAGGGATTGGAAGTGGTGCCTGTGCTGAATAAAATGGATTTGCCTCAGGCGGAGCCCGAACGCGTTGCTCAGGAAATCGAAGAGATCATCGGCATCGATGCTCACGAAGCTGTGCATGCCTCTGCCAAGAGTGGATTGGGCATTGAAGACGTTCTGGAACAGCTCATTGAACGTATTCCGCCTCCCGTTGGAAACCTTGACGGTGACTTGCAGGCACTCATTATCGATTCCTGGTTTGATAACTATCTGGGCCTGGTATCACTGGTGCGTGTGCGTCATGGCACCTTGAACAAGGGTGACAAGATTCTGATTAAAAGCACCGGCCGCGTACACGTGGTCGACAAACTGGGCATTTTTACGCCCAAAATGTCCGAGAAAAGCCGACTCAGAGCCGGCGAAGTCGGTTTTATCTGTGCTTCGATCAAGGAAATCCGCGGGGCACCGGTGGGTGACACCATTACGCTGTCCACCACCCCCGATGTCGATACGGTACCTGGCTTCAAGAAGAGCAAACCTCAAGTCTATGCAGGCCTGTTCCCGGTGTCGGCTGACGATTACGAGGATTTTCGTACCGCTCTGGACAAGCTCAGCCTCAATGATGCCAGCTTGTTTTACGAGCCAGAAAGTTCCGATGCCCTGGGCTTTGGCTTCCGTTGTGGTTTTCTCGGCATGCTGCATATGGAAATTATTCAGGAGCGGCTTGAGCGTGAATACGACCTTGACCTGATTATCACCGCACCAACGGTAGTCTATGAGATTATGAAGACAGACGGAGAGGTCATCTTTGTCGATAACCCCTCGAAATTGCCTGCCGCCAACAACATAGAAGAGTTCCGCGAGCCCATCGTTAAGGCGAGTATTCTGGTGCCGCAAGAACATGTCGGCAATGTCATTACTTTGTGTGCAGAGAAGCGTGGTATCCAGATAGACATGCAGTTTCTGGGTGGGCAGGTATCGCTGGAATACGACCTACCCATGGCAGAAATCGTGATGGATTTTTTCGACCGGCTTAAATCAGTCAGTCGGGGATTCGCATCATTGGATTTTGCGTTTGATCGCTTTGAAACCGCCAACCTGACTCGCCTTGATGTGCTTGTCAATGGTGATCGGGTCGACGCCTTGGCCGTTATCATGCATCGTGATCATGTGCAGCGTCGGGGACGGTTGTTATGTGACAAAATGAAGGAACTGATTCCTCGTCAGATGTTCGATGTAGCGATTCAGGCGGCCATCGGTAATCAGGTCGTAGCACGCACAACGGTCAAAGCTCTGCGCAAGAACGTGACGGCCAAATGCTATGGCGGTGACGTCAGCCGGAAGAAAAAGCTGTTGCAGCGCCAGAAAGAAGGTAAAAAACGAATGAAGCAAGTCGGTTCGGTGTCGATTCCACAGGACGCTTTTCTGGCCATTTTAAAAGTAGACAGTTGATTGGCCTATAGGCCCGTCTGGCCCCGATGCGCCAGTGAATTGCATAAGGACAACGTGGAATGAATGTGATCGTGCTTTTTTGGGCCAGTTTGGCCATGACACTGGTGTTGGGTTTAGCCATCTTTGTCCGTCATCGGCGTCGTTTGGCGCTGGTCAGCGAGCAAATGGATTGGAACCGGGAGCAGCTCGAAACGGTGTTTGCGCCGAGTCTGTCTGAGAGGGGCATGGGTTATGCTTTGCTGGTTTTATTACTGGCGTTGATCTGGCAAACCATTCAGCAAAGTTTTGATTTCGCCTTGTTGCTTGCGGTGGCAACCGCAGTGACCGGTCTGGTTTATCTGGCTGATGTACTGCTTTTACGAGCTTTGCGCCGTACCGTTTTGGCCAGTGCACAACAAACCATGCCTGATTTCGACGCTGTTCGAGAACAGTTGAATGTTGAACCAGGATTGATAGAGAACAGCCGATCCTTCTTTCCGGTGCTGTTACTGGTGTTTGTGCTTCGCAGTTTTCTGTTTGAACCGTTTCAAATTCCATCCGGTTCTATGAAACCCACGCTTGAGATCGGTGACTTCATCATTGTCAATCGCTTCACCTACGGTTTGCGTATGCCGGTGACCAATGACGTGATGATTCCTCTGAGTCTGCCGGAACGCGGCGACGTCATTGTGTTCCGACCACCCCATGAACCCAGCAAGAATTTTATCAAACGGGTTATTGGTCTGCCAGGTGATCGGGTTCAATACGATTATGGCCGGCGTGAATTGAGTATTAATGGGGTTGCTATTGACGCTGTTTTTGAACAGCGAGAGGCTGATTCTGAAGGGCGTTATACGCTTTACAGCGAGCAATTGGGCGATATTGAACACGAACTATACCTGAACCAGTCAGGTCCTAATCGTCACCCCCATGAATGGCTTCCTGCGGCCGGTGTTCAAGTGCCCGAAGGGAAGTTCTTTGTCATGGGTGATAACCGCGACGCCAGTCATGATTCCCGATATTGGGAAGGGCAGCGTCGACTGGAACAACGTGACTTTAGTAACCAGGGCAACAATGCCTGGGGCTTCGTTGACGAAAATGCCATTTTGGGCGAGGCTGTGGCCGTCTGGATGACCTGGAAGGGCTGGTATCCAAGCTTCTCCAGAGCTGGAGCTATTGACTAAGTGGACTGACTGCGCGAGCTTAAGCACAACGCTGCAGCTGTGTACCACTCAGCCAAGCGATGGGGCTGGTCCGAACCCGGTCAGCCAATTGATTATTGACCTAGGCATTGTGACTGACACTGCCACTAAACAGGAATGAACACCATGCGGACTCCGAGACGTGAGCAAGGTATGACGATCCTTGCCATGGCCATTTTGCTGTTTATGGTCATTTTTTTCGGCACCCTTATTATTAAATTGGCTGGGCCCTACTATGACCAGTTTACGATTGATCAGATGATCAGCCGCACCAGTCTGGAGGTTAGCGGTGATAATTTTTCGGAGTCTGAATTTCGAAGTCGAATGTCCAAAAACCTCAGCATTAATAATATCGAACTTGATATGCGCCGTGACCTGACCTTCGATTTGAAAGCCAATGAGCCCAAAGTGATTCTTGATTACGAAAAACGAATACATATCGCTGGCAATGTTGATGTGGTACTGACCTTTAATAAAGAATACGGACTCCAATAAGTGTCATTGTTGATTGAACGCTTGACCCGGCGCCTGGGTTACCAGTTTGCTGATGATGCGTTGTTACAGCAGGCGCTGACGCACCGCAGCTATTCGCGCAAGAACAATGAGCGTCTCGAGTTTCTCGGAGATGCTGTATTGAATTGCACGATTGCCCAGCAACTTTTTCAGCGCTTTCCCAAGGCAAAAGAAGGCCAGCTATCCCGATTGCGAGCGCAACTGGTTAAAGGGGAAACGCTGGCCGAACTGGGGCGGGAGTTTGAATTGGGCGAGTGTTTGCGTCTGGGCAGTGGCGAATTGAAAAGCGGTGGATTCCGTCGCGACAGCATTCTTGCCGATGCAGTGGAAGCCATTATTGGAGCGATCAGTCTCGATCATTCACTGCAAGCGGCCCAGGATGTCATCATTCAGTGGTTTGAACCGCGTTTGCAGGAGATGAACCTGAGTGACAATATCAAGGACTCGAAAACGCGTTTGCAAGAGTTTCTGCAGTCACAAAAAGCGCCCTTACCACAGTACAGTGTGCGCGAAGTCAGCGGCGAAGCGCATGATCAGACGTTCACCGTTGATTGCGACGTAGAGGGCCTGGAGCAGCCAACGGTTGGTCTAGGTAATAGTCGTCGTATTGCAGAGCAGGAAGCCGCTCTGGCAGCCCTGACCGCGCTCGGAGAGAATACCAAGTGAATGATTCGTACGAACTTAATACTCGCTGTGGATTTGTTGCCATTGTCGGTCGGCCCAATGTGGGTAAATCGACACTGATGAATCATATCCTCGGACAAAAGGTCTCTATTACCTCGCGCAAACCCCAGACTACCCGCCACCGGGTAATGGGTATTCATACCGAGGGTGACGTGCAGATGATCTTTGTCGATACACCCGGAATGCATCGCGGTGAAGAAAAGGCCATTAACCGCTACATGAACCGTGCTGCTGACTCTGCATTGGCCGATGTTGATGTGATTGTGCTGGTGGTCGATCGTACTGTTTGGACGGATGAAGACCAGTGGGTTCTGGAAAAGTTAAAAGTCAATAAAGCACCGGTTATTCTGGCCATTAACAAGGTCGACCATCTGGAAGACAAGCAAAGCTTGTTACCGCATATGCAGCGTCTGGCGGAGAAATTTGATTTTGCTGAGGTGGTGCCGTTGTCAGCGCTTCGGGGTAATAATCTGGATGCGCTGGTTGAGCAAATCGCCAAGCGCTTGCCGGGCAGCCTGTTTTATTTTCCGGACGATCAGATTACCGATCGTACTGAGCGTTTTATGGCAGCAGAAATGATTCGTGAGAAGCTGATGCGCCAGCTGGGAGCTGAACTGCCTTACTCAATGGCGGTTGAGATCGAGCAATTCCAGTTTGAAGACCGGGTGTTGCATATTCATGGCCTGATACTGGTAGAGCGCCAGGGTCAGAAGAAAATCGTGATTGGCGATAAAGGCAGTCGCATAAAGAAAGTCGGTCACGATGCCCGTCTTGATATGGAACAGTTGTTTGATACCCGGGTAATGCTTAATCTCTGGGTTAAGGTCAAAGGTGGCTGGGCTGATGATGAGCGCGCCCTGAAGAGCCTGGGCTACTTTAACGAATCATGATCGGTAGCAGGCTGTGACTGGGCGCCGTGCGCCAAACCAGCCAGCCTTTGTGCTGCATGCCCGGCCTTTCCGTGAGTCACAGTGGCTTCTCGAGTTGCTGACACCTGATGCTGGCCGTTTTACAGCCATCAGCCACTCACCAAGGCCCGCCCTGTTTTGCCCCTGCCTGATGAAAACCAGCGGTCGCGCAGAGCTCAAACGACTCAATGATTGGCGCTACCACGGTGCCGTACCGCTGCAACAGAGTGCCGGGTTGGTCCAGGGGCTGTATGTGAACGAACTGTGTGTCCGGCTGATGCCCCGTTTTCAGGCCGACCAGGCCTTTTTCGGTGTTTATGCCAGTACGTTACTGTTGCTGGCAAGGCCTGCGCAACAGGCCGGTGCCTTGCGGTTTTTCGAAAGACGGTTGCTGGATGCCTCTGGGTTCGGCGTGGATTATCGTCAAACCATGGACAACGGTGACTGGATTCAAGCTGACGGGCACTACCGGTTTGATCCGGCGCATGGCTTTTGCCTGGGAACCCCGGTGGATGGCCTGTCCGGCGCTCAGATTCTAGCTATAGCACAGAATGACTGGCATTTACCGGGTGCGTTAGCCTTGGCCAGGCACATCAATACCCGCCGCATTCTACACGTGCTTGAGGGTCGCACCTGGCACAGTCAGCATTGGGTAAGCTGATCCAGACCTGAGCGGATTAAAAGGAGACTCGGTGGGTGAATATTGGTACTGATATCGTAAGTATCGGCCGTATTGAAGGCGTACTGACAAAACAGGGTGAGCGGTTTTTGCGCCGCATTCTGACACCGGCGGAACACACTGAATATCAGCGACGCGGTGCGCCCATCAAGTTTCTGGCCAATCGGTTTGCGGGTAAGGAGGCAATTGCCAAAGCACTGGGAACCGGTATCGCCAAGGGGGTAACCTTTCAGAACATAGAGATTCTGCCTAACGAGCAAGGTGCCCCTTGCGCTGAACTGAGTGGTGCGGCACTGGCCAGGCAACAAACGCTTGGCGCTCGCAAGGTACACCTTAGCCTGGCAGACGAAAACGAGTACGTCGTGGCCTTTGCCGTGGTGGTCTAGCAAGGTAGTGGTTACTGACCCGCAGAGCCTGCTTAGCCTGGCTGTCGTTTTCCCGACTTCTGCTGCATTTGATAGGCGTACACCTTGACTGCCTGATCCAGCGCTTTCTCCCAGTCATGATCCTCTGACCAGTGCTGTAGTTCATTAATTTCTTCGTTCAACAGGAACAATGCATCTTCGAGTATTGCGTAATGTCCCTGTTTCAGCAGGATTTCAGCATGCATGGCGGTCATTTGAATGCGCGGCACGCCGCAGTAATGAGTTGCCCCGTGAAGTCGGTGAACGTCTTCCAGTAGAGCCTTGTAGTCGCCCTGTTGGTAGAGGGCGTTCATCTGGCGCTGATCTTTCTCCAGACTGTCCATCAGCATGGTAAACATATCCCGGGCCAGACCCAGCTTGCCGCTGGCTTTTTCCAGGCCGGAAACAAAATCTACGATTGGCAGGTTGTGCAATTGCTCCATATCAAGCGAGGACGGTGTTTCGTCGTCATTCTGGCTAGAGACGGTTTTCGTATCCTGCAATTGCAGTGCAGTGCCAGTCCATTTAAACAGTGTACGGTGCAACTGGTCTTCATCAACAGGTTTGGTCAGGTAATCGTCCATGCCGCAGTCCAGCATGTTTTGGCGTTCATCGGCCAGCGCTTGAGCCGTCAATGCGATGATGGGGACACGGGATTGCGCCGTTTCCATCTGTCGGATGCGACGAGTGGCCTGTTTGCCGTCCATACCGGGCATCTGAATGTCCATAAATACCAGATCATAGTGTGTATTTTGCGCCGCTTCCACGGCGTCTTCACCTTTGCCTGCGCCATCAACCTGAACACCAATATTTTCCAGTAAGGTAATGATAAGCTTTAGGTTCGCCGGGTTGTCATCAACCGCCAGTACCCGAACAGTCGATCTTACATGGCCTAATGCCAACGGCGAGTTTTCTCGGGCCTGCCGGGCGTGTTCAGGCCGCAGTATGGTGACCATTGTTTGATAGAGCTGACGATAGCGCACGGGTGTTGATAAATAGTGCTTGGCACCCTGTTCAAGAAGTTTGTAGCTGATGTCCTCGTCGCGGGTTGTTGCCAGTACCAGGGTCGGGCAGTTCATTTCGCGCTCTATTTGCAGTATCTGACGATACAGCGAGTCGTCATTGCCAAGACCGCTGACATCGACCACTGTCATATCCGGACGGACTGAGTTCGCTTGGTTCAGATGCTGATACAACTCCTCCAGTCGGTTCATTATCAGGCATTCCATACCCCATTGTTCTGCCAGGTGACGCAGCGCCAGTTGCGACATCTCGCGTGGATCGACGATAGCCAGCGTGAAGCCGGCCAGATCGTTCAGTTTGGGCGGTTGTTGAATCGCGGGAGCGACCTCGGCTTTAATATTGAACCAGAAAGTTGACCCTGACTCTTTTTGGCTTTCAAGGCCTATGTCTCCCCCCATTTGTTCAACCAGCCGTTTGGAGATGACCAGACCCAGGCCCGTGCCGCCAAACTCACGCGCGGTTGAGGAATCAGCCTGGGTAAAGGCATGGAACAGGGCTTTTTGCTCAGCCTTGGATAAGCCAACACCAGTATCGGTTACGCTGATACGGACCATCAGTTTATTGCCCTGGGTTTGCTCAATCATGGTGCGCACGACAACGCTGCCCTTGGGGGTGAACTTGATGGCGTTATTGACCAGGTTGGTCAAAACTTGTTTGAGCCGCAACGGATCAGTGATCAGTTGCTCCGGAACGTCCGAATAGTAAAGGCTGACTACTTCCAATTGCTTGGCCTGAGAAGCTGGTGCGAGCATCACCAGGACATCTTCAATGGTTTCCCGCAGGTTCATACTGCGGTTATCGAGCATCAGCTTGCCTGCTTCAATTTTGCAGAAATCAAGCACGTCGTTAATGATGGTTAGCAGACCCTGGGAGGAGGACAGTATGGTCGAGATATAGTCTTCCTGCTTGCGGGTAAGATTGGATTTTGCCAACAAGCGGGCAAAGCCAATAATGCCGTTGAGTGGTGTGCGAATCTCATGACTCATATTGGCCAGAAATTCGGTCTTGACCTGGTTTGCCTGCTGGGCTTCGCGCCGGGCCATGTCCAGCTCTATGTTTTGGATCTCGATGGTTTCCAGGGTTTCACGCAGATCTTCCGTTGCCTGTTCGACGCTGTTTTGCATCTCCTCATAGGCATCACGCAGTGTTTCTGCCATGGAATTGATGCCCAACTCGAGGTCGTGCAGCTCACCTTTGGCCTTTAGATCTACCCGGGCGTCCAGGTTGCCTTCTCCGATGGCGTCCACGGTGGCGATCATATCGCGCACCGGGCGGCTTATTTCCCGGCTAAGCCAGACAGCAAGTCCCGATACGGCGGTCAGACCCAGGGCGAGAATCAGCAAGTTAATCAGTAACGTTCGATAGTGGGCAACCTGAGTATTGGCGTAGTCAAATTCAACTTCGAGCCATCCGGTCGGTGCTGACGTGCTCATCCGCAGTTGCAAATCAGCTGGCGGATAGACTGGAATCAGATAGCGCAGCGTGTCGCTGGTTCTAAACCGGGTAAGCTGGTTAGTATCCTGAACCGGGTAAGGATAGGCTGGCCCTCTCATCGTAGGGCCTGACTCCAGCCATTCACTGCCAAAAGGATCAAACAATCTGACCGCACGAGCATCCCGTTCGTTGAGGCCACGACGCAATAGTGCATGAACTAGCTGCGTACGCCCCTCCTGCAGTGGCAGAGACAGAGCATCAGCCAGCCGGGTGACCGCTGTTTCGGTGCGGCTGGTAAAGGCATTCGTTTGCTGCTCCATATCATTTTTCGTAAACCAGGCGGTAAACGCAATGCCAAAAACCAGTACTGGTGCCAGGGCAATGAAAAGGATGCGGTTTTGTAGACCCGTGGAAATCATGTAACTGCCTGTCTCTGGAGTAAAGGAACTGTAATGGGCACGTTGCTGGTGGTCAATTGAAACCCAGCCAGCGAGTGCGCTTAGGCTCAGGTACAGGCTGTTACGGCAGAGTTTCATATAGCCCCAGAGCTGCCCGTTAAAAGGACGGGTTATTACGCACTCGGTAGCGAACGCAGTATCATGGTGTCACTTTTTTGATAGGAGGCTGTGAATGCCATTATATCCAACCATTGAAGACTTTGTCGGCAATACGCCACTGGTCCGTTTGCAACGGATGGCTGGTGACTCCAGCAATGTTATTTTGCTGAAGCTTGAAGGCAACAATCCGGCCGGTTCAGTTAAAGACCGGCCCGCCATCAGTATGGTTCAGCATGCCGAGGCCCGGGGAGACATCAGGCCTGGTGACACACTGATCGAAGCGACCAGCGGTAATACCGGTATCGCTCTGGCGATGGCGGCTGCGATCAAGGGCTATAAAATGATACTCATCATGCCGGCCAATCTGAGCGAAGAACGCCGTGCCAGTATGCGCGCTTATGGTGCGCAAATCATCAGTGTGACTCAGGAACAGGGCATGGAGTATGCGCGTGATCTTGCTTTGCAGATGCAACAGCAAGGCAAGGGGCGGGTCCTTGATCAGTTTGCCAACCCGGATAACCCACAGGCGCACTATGAAAGTACAGGCCCCGAAATTTGGCGTGATACGAAGGGGCAGGTCACGCATTTTATCTGCTCTATGGGCACCACAGGCACCATCATGGGTGTATCAAGGTACCTTAAGGAGCAAAATCCCGACGTTCAGATTGTGGGTTTACAGCCCGACGAAGGCTCGCAAATACCGGGTATTCGTCGCTGGCCCCTGGCCTATTTGCCCAAAATTTACGATTCCAGCCGGGTGGATCAGCTGTTGGACATCAGCCAGCATGAAGCCGAGGTCACAATGCGCCGTTTGGCCGCAGAAGAAGGCGTTTTCGCGGGTGTTTCTTCAGGTGGTTCAGTGGCGGGTGCCTTGCGTTTGAGTCAGCAACTTGAGAATGCCGTTATTGTAGCCATAATTTGCGATCGTGGAGATCGGTATTTGTCCACCGGTGTGTTCAGTGGTCAGTAACCGGACCCCAGTGCCCAAGCGAGTAGCCAGTCGTTGCAGCACCGGAGTAATGGGTGTCTTGGCAGCGAAAGTGAAAACTGGCCCGATATTGGCTTGAGTCTCTGGTGCGACCGACTCTTCGCGACACTGGGGTTGGCGGGTGCCTTGCTGTGCCGATGCTTAATGGCTAAGGTGCTCTCCCAGTTTAACGGTCGATGTTGCTCTGGCTTGGTTTTGGGCATCTGGCAGGCTATTGAATTTCGCCCGCCAGCTACTGGATCATCTGGTCCGACATGTCGGATATTGTTACGAAATCGGCGACGGGTAAGTCGTTGATTTCGTAACAACAGTAAAAGTTACATTGTGTGCTTTTCGAGTTTTGGAAAAGGCAGGAAGCCTTTTTCAACAACCTGCTAGAGTTAGGCCGATTTGAATAAAAAACGAGTAGCCGATGGTTAAGGTACGCGAAGATCAACCCGTTTTCAGTGACGGAACAGTGGACCTGGAGTCCTGGCTGGTTCGGGTGGAACTGCAAAATCCGCTGCTTGACCGGGAGGTGCTGTTGCGCGCCTGTAGAATTGCCCGGGTTGCCGAGCAGGAGACTGACTCTCCCAAAAACCATTGGGGTGAGGGCGAATCGGCTTACCGGACGGGCCTGGAAATGGCCGAAATTCTGTCTGAACTGAAGCTGGATCAGGAGGCCATTATTGCCGCCATCCTTTACCGCACTGTGCGCGAAGAAGTATTGCCGCTGGATACTGTCCGTGATCAGTTCGGACCTCAGGTGGCTACGCTGATCGAGGGTGTATTGCGCATGGCGGCCATTCACACCAAGCATAAGTCAACCCGCCGTGCTGTCCTCGGACAACATGAGACCCAGGGCGATGCTGTGCGCAAAATGCTGGTCGCCATGATTGATGACGTGCGAGTGGCGCTGATCAAGCTGGCTGAGCGAACCTGTGCCATTCGGGCGGTCAAAAAAGCCCCCGCTCAGCGTCGTTACAAGGTTGCGCGTGAGGTTTTTGACATCTATGCGCCGTTGGCGCATCGGCTGGGTGTCGGACATTTAAAATGGGAGTTGGAAGACCTCTCGTTTCGTTACATCGAGCCATTGGATTATAAAAAGATTGCCAAGCTGCTGGATGAAAAGCGCCTGGATCGCCAGCGGTATATTGGAAACGTGCAGACCATCCTGCAAGACGAAGTCAGCAAGGCGGAGGTTAAAGCCGAGATACAGGGGCGAGCCAAACACATCTATTCAATCTGGCGCAAGATGAAGCGCAAAAGTATCAGCTTCAGCCAGGTTTACGACATCCGGGCGTTTCGCGTGTTGGTGCCTGATGTCCGCGACTGCTATACCGTACTGGGTATCGTGCATTCTCTGTGGCGTCACATACCGCGTGAATTTGACGACTACATTGCCTCGCCCAAATCAAACGGTTACCGCTCTTTGCACACGGCCGTAATCGGCCCGGAAGGTAAGGTCGTTGAGGTTCAGATACGCACCCGTGAGATGCATGATGATGCTGAACTCGGCATCTGCGCGCACTGGGTTTACAAAGGTACAGACGCTAAAGGCAAAGCGCATTCAAGGGGCTATGAAGAAAAGGTCAACTGGTTGCGCCAGGTGCTCGAGTGGCACGATGAACTGGGTGACATCCAGGAAATGGTCGAAGAGTGGGGCGCCGATGTCGCCACCGACAGGATTTATGTGTTGACACCGGAAGGCCATGTTATCGATTTGTCCAAAGGGGCCACGCCCATAGACTTCGCCTATAAAATTCACACCGATGTCGGTAACCGCTGCCGTGGTGCCAAGGTCAATGGGCGTATTGTACCCTTGACCCATCGTCTGAAAATAGGCGATCAGGTATCAGTGCTGACCGGTCGGGACCCTGCGCCTAGTCGCGACTGGCTAAACCCGGATCTTGGCTATGTCCATAGCTCGCGGGCACGAGCCAAGATCCGTCACTGGTTCAAGTCACTGGACCGGGAAGAAAACCTGCGCGAAGGCAAAACCATACTGATGCGTGAGCTGCAGCGTTTTAACCTGCCCAAACTGAATATGGATGAGCTGGCCCAACGGGTGAACTATACGCAGGCAGATGACATGTATGCGGCCACTGGGGCCGGTGACCTGCGTCTGATGCAAGTAGTGCATTCGGCCGAAGCCATGGTCAACCCGGGACGGCCGGATGAAATTCAGTTGTCGGCGGCCAGTGAGCTGAAACCCAGTGGCGACCTGGTGATTCACGGCGTAGGCAACATGATGACGCAGATTGCCAATTGCTGTAAGCCAGTGCCGGGAGACCCTGTGGTTGGGTTTATCACCCTGGGCAGGGGTGTATCCATTCACCGGCAGGACTGTGTCAACCTGCTGCAAATGAAGGACCGGGAACCGGAACGTATTATTGAAGTCAGCTGGGGAGGTGAGACACGCCGGACTTATCCGGTTGATCTGAACATTCTCGCGTACGACAGAACCGGCTTGTTACGCGACGTCATGATGATCATGGCCAACAGCAACATCAACGTGACCTCGGTCAATACGTTGTCGAATAAAGATGAGAGTCAGGCGGACATGCGGTTGACAGTCGAGATTGAAGACATCGATTCATTGGGTAAAGTTATGGCCCAGTTGTCCAAGATAGCCAACGTAGCTGACGTGCTTCGGGTGATGCCGCGCGTCAGGCATTGATCGGGCGCGTGACTGACTCCCGGATCCTAATATAAACAGAAGGCAGCCTGGTTTGACCCAACGATACGACTATCATGATCTGAAAATGCTGATGCAGCGATTGCGAACGCCCGGTACCGGTTGCCCCTGGGATCTGGAGCAAACCTATCAAACGATTGTGCCGCATACGCTGGAAGAGGTGTATGAGGTTATCGACACCATCGAACGCGGCGACTACGAGCATCTGCGTGAAGAGTTGGGCGATCTGGTATTCCAGGTGGTGTTTTATGCCCAAATCGCTGCCGAAGAGCAGCGATTCAATCTTGACGACGTTATTCACGATTTGGTCGCCAAACTGATCAGTCGCCATCCCCATGTGTTTCCTGAGGGTACTCTCGATAGTCAGATAGACCCGGACCAGCGAACCGACGCGTCGACGGTGATAGACCAATGGGATCAGTTAAAGGACGTTGAAAAGCAAAGCAGTGGCCGGCAGACCTCCCTGCTGGATGATGTGCCCCGGTCGCTACCCGGCTTACTGCGCGCCCGCAAGCTGCAGAAACGCGCCGCCCGCGTCGGCTTTGACTGGCCCGATGCCGGCGGTGTTTTTGGCAAGGTTGATGAGGAACTGGCCGAATTGCGCGAGGCAGTAGCAGCCGGTGATACAGCCCACGTTGAAGAAGAGCTCGGTGATCTGCTGTTTGTCATCGCCAACCTGTCTCGTCATCTGGACGTTGATCCGGAGCAGGCGCTGCGCGGCGCAGCGAGTAAGTTTGAACGCCGTTTCGGTCAGGTCGAACAAGACGTAAAGGCTGCCGGAGGGGACTGGTCCCGCCACAGCCTTGATAGTCTTGATGCTTTCTGGAACAAGGCCAAGGCCAAAGAGGCTCGGTAGCAGGCTGCCGAAATTCTACGAATGTAAACAGCCTGCTACGCTTTAGTTCAGGCCGTTTCCAGTGCTTTAGCGCCTGCTTTCAATAAGGGTTTCAGATATTTGCCAGTCGCCGAAGCCTTGTTGTCGGCGACCTCCTTTGGCGTGCCCTCGGCGATGATGTAGCCACCACGGCTGCCCCCCTCCGGACCCAGATCTATCAGCCAGTCTGCCGTTTTGATTACATCCAGGTTGTGTTCGATCACAACCACGGTGTTGCCGTGGTCACGCAGCCGGTGCAGCACCGCTAACAGTTGTTTGATGTCGTGGAAGTGCAGCCCGGTGGTCGGCTCATCGAGAATATAAAGCGTATTGCCGGTGTCGCGCTTGGACAATTCCCGGGCCAGTTTAACCCGTTGCGCTTCACCGCCGGACAGGGTCGTCGCGCTTTGTCCAAGCTTGACGTAGGTCAGGCCGACATCAATCAGAGTCTGCAGTTTGCGCGTCAGTGCTGGAATAGCGTCGAAGAAACTGCGGGCCTCTTCAATGGTCATTTCCAGTACTTCGTGAATGTTTTTGCCCTTAAAGCGAACGTCGAGTGTTTCCCGGTTGTAGCGCTTGGCGGTGCAGACGTCGCAGGGAACATAAATGTCGGCCAGGAAATGCATCTCTACTTTGATCAGACCATCCCCCTGGCAGGCTTCACACCGGCCGCCCTTTACATTGAAACTGAATCGGCCTGGCTGATAACCCCGGGACCGGGCTTCCTGGGTGCCAGCGAAGAGTTCGCGGATGGCCGTGAAAATGCCGGTATAGGTGGCCGGATTCGAGCGCGGTGTGCGGCCGATCGGGCTTTGATCAATGTCGACAGCCTTGTCGAAATGTTCGAGGCCGCTGACGCTATCGTGTGTGGCTGCAGTCAGAGTTGTGGCCTTGTTCAGGACCGTTGCTGCCAGCGGGTGCAGGGTTTGATTGATCAGGGTTGACTTGCCGGAACCGGAAACGCCGGATACACAGGTGAACAACCCCACAGGTAGGTTCAGGGTCACGTTATTGAGATTGTTGCCCCGGGCTCCGGTAATGGTCAGTAACCGCTTTGGGTCCATCGGGGTCAATTTTTTCGGCACTTCAATACGTTGTTTGCCGCTCAGGTATTGGCCTGTCAGAGAATCAGGGTGGGCCATGATATCGGCCGGTGTGCCCGAGGCGACAACCTGCCCGCCATGAATGCCAGCGCCGGGGCCGATGTCGAGTACAAAGTCGGCAGCGCGGATAGCGTCTTCATCGTGCTCGACAACCAATACCGAATTGCCCATGTCACGCAAGTTGGTCAACGTTTCCAATAGCCGGGCATTGTCACGCTGGTGCAGCCCGATGGATGGTTCGTCCAGAATGTACATTACTCCGACCAGGCCTGCGCCGATCTGACTGGCCAGGCGTATACGCTGGGTTTCGCCGCCAGAGAGCGTGTCGGCACTTCGGTCGAGCGTCAGATAATCCAGCCCGACATTGACCAAAAACGTCATGCGTTGAATGATTTCGCGCAGAATCTTGTCGGCAATTTGGGCTCGCGAGCCAGACAGTGTGAGGGTCTGGAAATAGGCCAAGGAGTCGCCTATCGCCATGTGTGTTACTTCCGGCAAGTTAATGCCTTTGACAAATACATGGCGTGCACTTTGTTTCAGACGGCTGCCATGACAGCCCGGGCAGTCCTGTTCGGTGAGGAATTTGGACAGTTCCTCGCGCACCATCTGACTGTCGGTTTCCCGGTAGCGACGCTCCATATTGGGCATCACCCCTTCAAAAGCGTGGTTGCGAGAATAAACGGCACCGCGACTGTTGACGTAGGAAAACTCAATCTCTGTTTTTCCGGTACCGTCCAACACAAAACGCTGAAAGCGTTTGGGCAGGTCGTTGAATGACTGGTCGATATCTACGTCGTAATGCTCACAGAGCGATTGCAGCTGGCTAAAATAATAGACCGAACGCCGGTCCCACCCGGGGATGGCTCCCTCTGCCAGCGACAGGGCGGTATCACGTACCACTTTGCCACTGTCGAAATGTTGCTTGATACCCAGGCCATCGCATTGCTCACAGGCCCCGGCCGGGTTATTGAATGAAAACATGCGGGGTTCGAGTTCAGCAATCGAGTAGCCACAGACCGGGCAGGCAAATCGGTTTGAAAACAACATGTCCGGACCGTCGCCGTCCATATACACCATTTTCACCATACCGCCCGACAACGTCAGGCAGGTCTCGAACGATTCAGCCAGGCGCAGCTTCAAGTCTTCCCGTACCTTGAAGCGGTCTACCACGGCTTCGATACTGTGTTTGCGTTTTTTGTCGAGCTCCGGCACTTCATCCAGGTCCATGACGGTGCCATCGACCCGCACGCGCACGAAACCCTGAGCGCGCAGCTCATTGAATATATGCAGGTGCTCACCCTTGCGGTCGTCGATGATGGGCGCGAGCATCATTAGTTTGCTGCCCTCGGGCAATGCAATCACCTGGTCAACCATCTGGCTGATGGTTTGCGCTTCCAGTGGTTCATCATGATCAGGGCAACGTGGCTCACCAACCCGCGCATAAAGCAGACGTAAGTAGTCGTAAATTTCAGTGGTGGTGCCGACAGTCGAACGCGGGTTGTGACTGGTGGTTTTCTGTTCGATGGAAATCGCTGGCGACAACCCTTCGATATGATCGACATCGGGTTTTTCCATCATAGAAAGGAACTGGCGGGCATAGGTCGACAGCGATTCGACATACCGGCGTTGCCCCTCGGCATACAGCGTATCAAAGGCCAGTGACGACTTGCCTGACCCGGACAGACCAGTAATGACGACGAGCTTATCGCGTGGGATGTCCACATCGATGTTTTTCAGGTTATGGGTACGAGCCCCCTGGACGGAAATCTTGTCCATGCCTTCCTCTTTATCCTGCTGAATCGATGATGGTCGCGTCAGCGAGCAGGGTCGGAGACGCAAGCGCGCCAGTTTACTGTATAAACGTACAGAACCCAAGTCAGTGTGAGGACTGGCCGGGTACTCTGGCTGTAATCTGTGCAGTTCGACGAGCGCCGTCATGGCGGTGTATCGAAATAGCAGCCAGCTCTATTACTGGTTGTCATTTCCGGATTGTCCTGCTAGCCGGAATGGCTATTTGTAATCGCTTAATGGCGACGCCAGTGATCCGGTTCAGATACGCAAAAGAGGTGAAAAATTGCTAACCGACGCAAGCCCATCCGTGGTGAATTCTGCTACTATGCGCCACTTTGATAACATCGCGGTTATTCAGACGCTTTGATCAGGCTCGGTGCCTGCTCCCCAGAAACTACGGACACTGCCGGTTTATGGCTTTTAATAGGTTGGAAAAAAAGGCACTGACAGGCCTGGCTCTGCTGTATGCGACGCGCATGCTCGGGTTGTTTATGGTCTTGCCCGTACTGACTCTCTACGGTCAGTCCCTGACAGGTGCTACCACCATATTGCTCGGGATCGCGCTGGGTATTTATGGGCTTACTCAAGCCACACTGCAGATTCCTCTTGGCATGTTGTCAGACCGGTTCGGACGCAAACCGGTCATTGCTGTTGGCCTGGTGATTTTCATGATCGGGTCGGCTGTCGCTGCGCTGTCAGATCATGTTTTGGGTGTGCTGATTGGGCGTGCTTTGCAGGGGGCCGGTGCCATTGCCAGTGTTATCCTGGCGCTGCTGGCCGATTACACTCGTCCTGAAGAGCGCACCAAAGCGATGGCCATCGTCGGTGCCATCATCGGTGGCTCTTTCGTATTGGCGGTTATTATCGGCCCGATTATTGCCAGTGCTTTTGGGTTGTCTGGTGTGTTCTGGGCGACCACGCTGATGGCGTTGGGCGGTTTGCTGATCGTCTATTGGCTGCCGGTGCCGCCGCCGGCGCGTGCGCATGAAGAGCGACGCTGGCGAGGCAGTCAACTGGGCGAAGTAGTGCGCGACCGGCGCCTCTTACCGTTGAACCTGGGTGTGTTTGCATTGCACCTGACGATGACAATGATGTTTGTGGGTCTGCCCATTACGCTGGTTCAGCAGGGTATCCTGGGCGACCAGCTAGGCTGGGTTTATGCGCCGGTCATGGTGTTATCATTTTTGGGTATGGTGCCGATGATCGCGGCTGCTGAACGGCTCAAGGCCCATAAGGCATTGCTGGTAATGGCCGCAGTGTTCATCACTCTGGCATCGGCCGCGCTGGGCGTGAGCAAAGTCGCCTGGTTCAGTATTGGCCTGGTCTGGTTGTATTTCGTCGGGTTCAATTTTGTCGAGGCCAGCCTGCCATCGCTGATCAGTCGGCGCGCACCTGAGCAAGCCCGGGGTACTGCTATGGGGGTGTTTTCGACCGGACAGTTTCTGGGGGCAGCGCTCGGCGGGATTACCGGAGGTTGGGCCCATCAGCAATGGGGTATGCCGGGCATTGCTATGATCAGCGTTTCAGTGATGCTGCTATGGATGGTGCTGTTATGGCGACTGGATGATGGTGGCCTGCAGCCGACTGACCCTGGTTCAGGCGAGTACGACGAAACGGACGTTCAATCAGGCATCTGATTCGCCACACTTGATTTACGGTACGTCCGGATTAAAGATAGGGAGCGATGACTCAGGATGGATCCGCTGTCAGTCGCTGGCTCAAATCCGGGAAAAGACCTTTTGAAAAATAGGAAGCATTGATTATGGCACGCGGAACAGTAAACAAAGTGATCGTCCTGGGCCGTCTGGGACAAGACCCGGAAGTGCGCGCGACAGCATCGGGGACTCAGGTGGTTAACCTGAATGTGGCTACCAACGAGCTTGGCCCGCGTGATGAACAGGGCAATCGGGCCGACAGCACAGAGTGGCATCGCATCGTTATTTTCGGACGCATGGCCGAAAATGCAGCCACCTACCTGCGCAAGGGATCTCAGGTCTACATTGAGGGGCGTTTGCAAACGCGTAAGTGGCAGGATCAAAACGGTGTTGACAAATACAATACGGAAATAGTCGCCAATGAGATGCAGTTTATCGGTGGTAAAAGTGACAATCCGGGTGCTGCCCAGGGTGGTGGCTATCAAGGAAATGCTCCGCAGGCAGCAGGTAGCTTTGGTGGTGGTCAACCTCAGAGTGGTTTTGGTGGAAAAGCGTCGCCAGCTCCAGCTCCAGCGCCGACTCAGAAAGCACCTCAAACCGGTCAGCAGCCAGCGAACAATTTCGACGATTTTGACGACGATATCCCCTTTTAAGGGTTTTCCAGGGTGAAAATACTGGTTACCGATGCAGACGGTCAGCTTGGCCGGGCGCTCGACCGACTATTGTCAGCAAGAGGGATTCCCTCGATTATGTTGTCGGACGCCCAGCTTGATCTGAGCGATGCAAATGCCGTTGCCGCAGCGCTTGAGCATCATCAGCCGGATTACGTCGTCAATGCCCGTATGTTCGGAGATCTGGAACCTCAGGAACCGGAGCCGTCAGGATGGGATCTGGCTTACGAGCAAGGCGTAAGGGTGTTGGCTGACGCTTGTCAGCGTGCCGGTGCAGCGCTGCTGCATCTGTCGTCCGAACGTGTATTTGACGGCAGTAAAGCGACCGCCTATACAGAAAATGACACGTTACAGCCAGTAACGCCTATAGGGCGCAGTCAGCAACGGGCTGAAACGGCGGTGCGCGAGCACTGTGAACATTCCCTGATTCTGCGTTCATCGTGGATTTTCGGTCCTGACGGGCATAACTTTCTCACTTACATCATTGATCAGGCCCAGACGAGCGATGTTATCAGGATTGTTGATACCCAGCGCGGCTGTCCAACAGCGGCGGTCGATCTAGCCCGCGTTGTTCTGGCGATGCTGGAGCAGGTCGATTGCGATGTCGAGCCAGCCTTATGGGGTATCTATCACTATGCAGGCAGCGATGTGACTCATTGGCATATCTTTGCCGAGGCTATTGTCAAAGCTGCCAAAAAGTATCTTGAGGGCGAAGTTGACACCGTTGAGGCGGTTTATCTGAGCGCAGAAGACCAATCCAGGCGCCCGCAAAACCTGGAGTTGAGCACGCGCAAAATTCTGGCGACGTTCGGAATCAAGCAAATGCCCTGGCGTCGTGGCGTACAGGACGCTCTTAAAGAATGCTTTGAAGGGCCGGATATGCAGGGCAGGGACATACTATCGTGAGACTGATACGCCGCCTTGCGTATGGGCTCATTGCCCTAGTCTTGCTGATGTTGATGATCGCATGGGGTGTTACCGTGCCTCAGGAAAGTGTACCAAGGACAATCATACCGTTTTCGGATTTGCGTAAATACCGCCAGTGGCTCGACGACTATCATCCTGCCCGGCTGCAAAGCGGCCAAGCGGTGTCGCTTACTGTTCAGCAAGAAGACGTCCAGAAGTTGGCCATCTTGTTGGCTTCAACCCAGTCAGCCCTGGCACACACTCAGTTTCAGGTCACGATCACGCCGGAGCTACTGCATCTGCAAGCCTGGTATCCGATTCGACTGGCGAACCGGTTCTTGCCGCTTCAATTTGGCTGGCATCCTAATAGCCCGTTTGTGCTGCAGCGGCTAGGTGTGTCGGGCTTGATGTTGCCGGTCTGGATTGTAGATCGGCTAAATCGCCGCTTGGCACAGATACCCGAGGTTCGGGACGCCGAGCGGTTCTGGCAAGAGCTGAGTCCTGTAGTCGTGATGGGTGACGGCGACATGCTGATATCGACAGAGTGGAATGATCCTGAGCTAACCGGCTGGATCAGCAATTTCGCCCCGTTCTGGTCCGATGATCGTCAGCGAGAGCGTCTGTTTGAGGAGGTGCGTTGGGTTGCCCAATTTTTTGAAGCTGACGATCGCCGGAAAATACCGCTGCGAGACCTAATGATTGCCCTGGTTGAGCGTCCTGATATTGATTTCGATCAAGACAGTGCTGCGGTGTTCGGCGCATTAACTTACGCCACGCTGGGGTCGGTATCAGGGTTAAGGCCCGGAACCGACTTGCCCCGGTTGCCCAATAATCGACTGATACTGCATGGCCGTTATGATCTGGCGCGGCATTTTACGCTGGCCATGTGGCTTGGAACTCAGATGAGTTCCGACTCAGTACTTGAACTGGCAACCTATAAGGAATGGTCAGACGCTGAAACTCGCAGTTCCGGGTTCAGCGCTGAAGACATGGTGGCCAACGTTGCCGGGCTGGTGTTTCTTGAGTATTTGCAACAAGCCAGTGCAGAAGAACGTAAAGATTTTCGGCCAGTGACCGATGATAGTCTTATGCCGGCGCGTGAATTCTGGGAACGTTGGTTGTCAAATGGGGCGGCCTTGAATGAACGGCAGCTGCGTGACCTGATTGAGCAAACGCGAGAACAGCTGCGAGCGAGCGACCGTTAACATTTAATGATGTCAGGGGTGAATGTGTCCTTGTTATCAGTTGTATAAAAGGAAATCTGGTCATGGCCAGTGTTGAATATCAGACATTGAGATTGCCGATTGGTCTTGGCATTAAGCTGGAGCTGGCAGGTGATGAAAAACGCTACAATTGTCAGCTGATTGGGCATATTCAGGGGCGCTCAGTTCTGATATCCACTCCAATCATCGGTGATGGCCGGCCCTTGCCGGTGCGTAAAGATCAGACTGTTATTCTTCGATTCTTCGCCAACCTGAGTGCCTGTGCCTTTCGCACTCAGGTTCAGCATCTGTGCTCCATTCCCACGCCTTATCTGCATCTGGCCTGGCCCAACCGGGTAGAGGCGGGAGAGATTCGGAACGCGGAGCGAGTTCTGGCGAATGTCCAGGTGTCGGTTGTTAACCAGAGTCAGCCCAATCAGGAACGGGCCTTTGGGGCCATCGTTGACCTGTCGACCACAGGTGCGCGCCTGGAAACGCTGCAACCATGCGGTACAACCGGTGATTCTTTGTTGCTGACCGGTAAGGTGACTGTTGGTCACGTGACCCGGGTCATTACTATAGAGTCGCGCATCCGGGCTGAGCTGGACAAGTTTGAGTTGAGCAATAGCATGGCGGCATACGGTATTGAATTCAATTTTGTGGCTGATATGGATTTTCTGGCTTTGCAGGCCTTTGTTAATTCTCAAATTGCCAAAGGTGCTGACCGGTAGCGATCAGGTGTCGCGCTGAACTGCGATCTCAGTCAGGCTTATCAGAGCGGTTTTATACACCGAATCCTTGAATCCATCGAGCTGTTGCCGTGCTGCAGTGGCGTGAGCGATTGCTTTGTCACGGACATAGTCGATCGAGCCACAGCGATGCACAATGTCAGTAATCGCATCCAATTGGTCCAACCCGCCTTTACGAATGGCTTGCCGGATTAACTGGGCTTCATCGGCGCTGGCATGTCGCATGGCATGTATCAGCGGTAGGGTTGGTTTACCCTCAGCCAGATCATCGCCCACGTTTTTGCCGAGCTTTTCGGTATCCCCGTCGTAGTCGAGAACATCGTCTATCAGTTGAAATGCCAGTCCGAGGTTCAAACCGTATGAAGCCAGTTTTTCGGTATCAGCAGCGGGTCTGTTGTTGATCAGAGCCGCCGTTTCGCTCGATGCCTGGAACAGAATGGCCGTTTTACCCCTGATGACATCCATGTACTGATCTTCAGTTGCTTTGGGGTTGCGAATATTCATCAATTGCATGACTTCGCCTTCGGCGATTATGCGAGTAGCAACTGCCAGCCGGTTCATGACTGGCATGGCGCCGATATCGACCAGCAATTCGAAGGCTCGGGCATAGAGAAAATCGCCGACCAGCACGCTTGGAGCGTTACCCCAGCGTGCATTGGCGGTCTGTCGTCCGCGTCGCAAATCCGAGGTGTCGACGACGTCATCGTGCAGCAAGGTAGCGGTGTGCAGGAATTCGATGACGGTAGCCAGTTGATAGTGTTGCTTGTTGATATCCCCGCTTACGCCCGCAGCCAGCAGTGTCAGTAGCGGGCGTAAGCGCTTGCCGCCACTACTGATGATGTAGTCAGCAATTTTCTCAACCAGTGGAACCCTCGATTCCAGTTGCGACAGAATGGTTTGATTAACCGCCTCAAATTCCTGACTGACGGTGGCAAATACAGCTTTTTGGTCCATTCGTAGGTCTTTGTGATAAGCGCCAGCGGGCGATGCTAGGTAGCCCTCGCGGTTGTGTCAAGAACTCGAGGCTTTCACGCGTTGTTGAAAAAGGCTTCCTGCCTTTTCCAAAACACGAATAGCAAACAGGGTTATTTACTTTATTTCTTTAAAATCAATAATTTAGTTGTCATTGATTGTCATTGATTGTCACGATTTGTTCGTTTTTCGGTAGCAGACTGCTGACTTTCTGTGAATTTCAACACTCTGCTACCGCGTTGCCGGGCAATGCCTTGAGGGGTTGCGTAGAGGGCTGTATATCCGTATAATTTCGCGCCCTGATCGATCTGCTTCATTCCCTGTTATAGGGTGCTCCCAGCGTAGGCGTTGCCTTTAGACACAGGCCAAGTAATGAATCACTGCAGGTCGGATTGGTTTTAACCATTGGAGAGAAGCATGTACGCTGTAATCGTAAGTGGTGGTAAGCAATACCGCGTCAGCGAAGGTGAGACGCTGAAGCTGGAAAAAATTGAAGCCGAGACTGGTGCTAGCATTGATTTTGATAAAATCTTGTTGGTGGTTAACGGTGAAGAAGTGAACATTGGCGCGCCTGTTGTAAGCGGTGCCAAAGTAACCGCCGAGGTGGTTGCCCATGGTCGTCACAAAAAGGTGAAGATCCTGAAGTTCAAGCGTCGTAAGCACCACATGAAGCAAATGGGCCACCGTCAGTGGTTCACGGAAGTTAAAATCACTGGTATTTCAGCATAACGGAGAAAAACCATGGCTCACAAGAAAGCAGGTGGTAGTACTCGTAACGGTCGTGATTCCCAGAGCAAACGTCTAGGCGTCAAAGCTTTTGGTGGTCAGACTGTGACAGCCGGTTCCATTATCATCCGTCAGCGCGGAACCCGGTTCCACGCGGGCAGCAACGTCGGTATTGGTAAAGACCACACCCTGTTTGCCAAAGCAGACGGCAAGGTCGAATTTGTGACCAAAGGCGAGCATAGCCGTAAGTTTGTGAACATCGTTGCCTGACTGGCACGCTGACACAAACTAAAAAGCCCTGCCTTGCAGGGCTTTTTTTATGGGTGATTCAGACTGCTATAGTAAGACACCCAAGTAAGATGCTGAGGCCAGAGCTGCGGCACTTGATCATTAACATGTTGCCGTTTCCTGTGAACCGGCATTCATTCCCAGAGGCTGACCAGATGAAGTTCGTAGACGAAGCCAGTATTACCGTGGAAGCCGGCAAGGGCGGCAATGGCTGTGTCAGCTTCCGGCGAGAAAAGTTTGTTGAAAGAGGGGGCCCGGACGGCGGTGACGGTGGCCACGGCGGCAGCGTTTATGTCCGTGCTGATGAGAACGTCAATACCCTGGTTGATTATCGGTTTGTTCGTCGCTATAACGCTGATAATGGCGAGACCGGTAAAGGTCGCGACATGACTGGGGGCAAGGGGGCGGACATTACGCTCGTGGTGCCGGTTGGCACGACCCTGATCGATGACGATACCGAAGAAGTGCTCGCCGATTTAAAGCAGGCAGGGGACATTGTTAAAATAGCCCAGGGTGGTCATCGCGGCGTGGGTAATACTCGGTTTAAATCGAGCACCAATCGGGCGCCGCGTCAGTTTACAAAAGGCACATCGGGCGAAAGCCGTAATGTTCGGCTAGAACTGAAAGTTTTGGCTGATGTTGGTTTGCTCGGCTTGCCTAATGCTGGAAAATCGACGCTGATCCGCTCCGTCAGCGCGGCTAAACCGAAAGTGGCAGACTACCCCTTTACGACCATGGTGCCGAATCTTGGGGTGGTGCGGGTTGATACCATGCGCTCCTTCGTTATGGCCGATATTCCCGGGCTGATTGAGGGGGCCTCTGACGGTGCCGGTCTTGGAATTCGGTTTCTTAAGCACCTGGTACGAACGCGGGTTTTGCTGCATATCGTCGACATGTATCCATTTGACGAGTCGACGCCGGCATCCAATGCTGTTGCTATTGCCAATGAGTTGGAGCGTTTCAGTCCGTCTCTGGCTCAGCGTGAGCGCTGGCTGGTGCTGAACAAGATTGATATGGTGCCAAAATCTGATCGTCAGGCCCTGGTTGATTCTGTGGTAACTGCACTGGACTGGGATGGGCCGGTTTACGTGATTTCGGCGCTGTCAGGCGAGGGTACGAACCCTTTGGTTCGTGACCTGATGAACTGGCTAGAAGAGTACCGTCAAGCCTTGGCGAAAGACCCTGATCTGCTTGAAGCGGATACCGATCATCGTGATCAGGTTGAACGCGAAGCGCGTGAGCGGATTCAAACCCTGGCTGAACGGCGTCGTGACAAACGCAAGGTCGAGCGTGATGACAGCGAAGGCAGTGACGACGATGACAACGACGATGATTATGACGTCGAGGTTATTTATACTCCATGACGTTTCGGTCTGGCAGAGCATAGAAGGAATTGAGTGTGACTGATGCGTTGATAAGGCACCCGGCCATCACGGCCGGTCGGCGTTGGGTTATTAAAATTGGTTCTGCTTTGCTGACCGATGACGGCCGCGGTCTGGATGTTGTTCGTATTCGTCAGTGGGTGGACCAGATGGCGGAACTGCGTGCCAGCGGTGTGGAGCTGATTCTGGTGTCTTCCGGTGCCGTTGCCGCTGGCATGCACCGACTCGGCTGGAGCCAGCGGCCAGAATCGATGGAGTTGTTGCAGGCCGCTGCTGCCGTTGGCCAGACCAAGCTGGTCCAGACGTATGAAGACATGTTCCAGCGTCATCAATTGCACACTGCGCAAATATTACTGACGCATGAGGATCTGTCCGATCGGCGTCGTTATCTCAATGCACGCAGTACATTGCGCGCATTGTTGCCGTTGCCGGTTATTCCCATCGTCAATGAAAATGATACGGTTGTGACCGATGAGATTCGCTTTGGTGACAACGATACTCTGGGAGCCCTGGTAACCAATCTGGTTGAGGCGGATACGCTGATTCTGCTGACCGATCAGGATGGGCTGTTCAGTGCCGATCCGCGTTTTAATCCTGCGGCTCATCTGATCAGTCGGGCATCTGCCAGTGACCCCAGGTTGCGGGGTATGGCGACCGGCGGAGGCGCGCTCGGGCGCGGTGGTATGGCAACGAAGGTTCGCGCTGCAGCACTGGCGTCACGCAGTGGGGCGGTAACGGTTATTGCTGGCGGACGTAACGCGGATGTGCTGACTCGTTTGCGTCGGGGTGACATGCTGGGAACCGAGCTGACCCCCGAACTGGAACCGCTGGCTGCCCGTAAACAGTGGCTTGCAGGGCAGTTGCAAACTCGGGGCGAGCTGACCCTGGATGCCGGTGCGGTACAGGCATTGACCCAGAAAGGCAAAAGTCTGCTGGCGGTTGGTGTGCTCGATGCCAAGGGTGCTTTTAGGCGAGGCGAATGTGTAACACTGGTTACCGAGCAGGGTGTTGCTCTGGGCCGCGGCCTGATCAACTATGACCGTAACGATGCGGTCAAACTGTGCCGCCAGCCTTCGAGTCGGTTTGAGTCCATTCTTGGTTTTGTCGATGAGCCTGAGTTGATTCACAGGGATAACCTGGTCTTGCTGTAACGGGCGGCTTGCCCGCCAACCCAATCAAGGAAGCATGATGACTGAAGTGATTCGATGTGACTGGTGCAGCCAGGACCCTACTTATCAGCAATATCATGATCACGTGTGGGGGCGTCCTGTCTCAGACGCGGTGGCACTCTTTGCCAAACTTTGCCTGGATGGTCAGCAAGCCGGATTGAGTTGGATTACCATTTTGCGTAAGCAATCTGCCTATGAAGACGCCTTCGCTAACTTTGATCCGGATCAGTTGATTCATTTTACCGAGACGGATGTTGAACGGTTGATGGGCAATAGCGGCATTGTTCGAAACCGGTTGAAGATACGATCGGTGATCCGTAATGCCCGGGCGTTTGTTGATATGCGTGATGCCAGCGAGGACTTCAGCTATTTTTTATGGGGCTTTGTTGATGGGCAGCCGCGTATCAATGCCTGGCAGAGGCATCAGCACATACCCACCGAAACGGACGAAAGCCGCGCTATGTCAAAGGCGCTGAAGCAGCGTGGCTTTAATTTTGTGGGTCCTACTATTTGCTATGCTTTTATGCAGGCAACGGGACTGGTAATGGACCATCTGTGTGACTGTCACTGTTATCAGGAATGCCGGAACGAGGCTGAATCGTTTAACCTGGCGGCGCTTTAGCAGGTTGTTGAAAAAGGCTTCCTGCCTTTTCCAAAACACGAAAAACACACAATGTGATTTTTACTTTTCTCACGAAATCCAAGACTTATCAGTCGCTGATTTCGTCGCAACCTCCATATCCCGGTAGCAGGCGGTAGACATTCTGCGAATTTCAACAGCCTGTTAACGGATATCGTGACTTTCGACAACTGTAACCAGTACCAAGGGGGATTAAACTAACGCTATTGAACGTTGCCTGAAAACCGGAGTGCGATTTCCTGGTTCAAGACAATGATTAACCGGTTAGTTGTCGCCTGTTAAAGGTATTGAATCAGTAACCAAGTGGTGTTTCATGTCTCACAAGCCGCCTTTTCTTCCTCCGGCCCTCGGTTTGCTGGTGATGCTGGCTATTTTTTCGCTGCATTTTATTGAACCGCTGACGGTGCTGTTTCCCAACCCATGGAACTTTCTGGGTCTTATTCCGATTGCACTGGGTGCCTTGTTAAATGTGATCGCCGACCGCGAATTGCAGCGTGCTGGTGCGTCAGTAGAGTTTGGTGTGGTCAGTGGGCCACTGGTTGATCGGGGTGTCTATCGACTCAGTAGAAATCCGATGTATTTCGGGCAATTATTGATAGCTGCTGGCCTGGCCATCTGGGTAGGTAGCTTGTCATCCTGGGTCGTGTTGCCGGTCTTTGTGATCGCGCTGATGATGTTATTCATTCGACCCGAAGAAAAGCGTTTGCTTGAGCAACATGGTCAGGCCTACGTGTCATACTCTGAACGAGTTCGTCGCTGGTTCTAGGTCTGTCAGGCTGTCTTCTGCAGGACGGACAGGGCAGCACCCTGTTAGCTGACCGGGCAGTGTTTTGTCCGGTCTTCCGATAAAACCACAACCCGACGGAGCCTTGCATGGGCCAGTGGATATGGACGCAATACCAGCGAATACTGACTGAGCACGTAATCTGGGTGCTGGTTGGCCTGGTGCTAGTGATCGGCTTATTGGCCACCCAGGCCCGGCATTTCAGTCTGGATGCATCGGCCGAAGCACTGTTGCTTGAAGACGATCAGGATCTTGCACTGTTTCGCGAAACGGCGGAACGCTATGGTGCCCAGGACTTCCTGGTTATGACCTATACGCCACCTGTGCCCTTATTTACAGAATCATCACTGAACGGGCTGGAATCACTGCGTAATGACTTGCGACAGATCCAAGGCGTTGATTCTGTTTTGACGGTACTGGACGTACCGTTGCTGTCGAATCCACCGGTGCCGATGACCGAGCTGGTGTCCAACATCAAAACGCTTGAAGATCCCGAAACCAATCTGGAAATGGCTCAAACCGAGCTGGCTAACAGCCCGCTGTATGTCAATCTGCTGTTAAATCTGGAAGAGAACACCACCGCGCTGCAAATTAATCTGCCGATTGATAACACCAAAGAGCAATTGCTGACGCTGCGGGAGTCGCTGAACCAGCAAGAGGCCAGTGCATCAAGAACCGCTGAATCCATAGACGCTGACCTTAAGCGTATCGAAGCCATGCTGGATGAGCAGAACAAACGTCGGGCAGTCCTGGTACATGAGGTCATAGTGTCAGTGCGTGGTGTCATGGACCAGTATCAGGACGACGCCGAATTGTTTCTGGGCGGCGTGCCTATGATAGCCGATGATATCATTCGATTTGTGCGCAGCGACCTGATCACTTTTGGTCTGGCTGTCCTGTGTCTGCTGATAGCGACGCTGACGGCTATATTTCGCCAGCCGCGCTGGGTTATTATACCGTTGCTCTGCTGCGGTGCGGTGGTCGTCGTTATGCTGGGCATCCTAGGTCTCGGACGATGGCCGGTCACAGTTATTTCCAGCAATTTTATTTCGCTGTTGCTGATCCTGACGCTGTCGATGTCGATACATCTGATTGTTCGCTACCGCGAATTATTGCGAAAACATCAGGATTGGGATCAGAAAGCACTGGTTATGACTGCAATAAAGCGCATCGCAGTGCCGTGCTTTTATATGGCACTGACAACGGGTGTTGCGTTTATTTCTTTACTGTTCAGTGGCATTCGCCCGGTTATTAATTTTGGCTGGATGATGGCACTGGGCATCGCCTGTTCGTTTATCGTGACCTTCACGCTGTTTCCGGCTCTATTGATGATCGCTGGCAAGGACAGTCGCACCGGTGAAAAAGCATCGGGAGGGAAAACTACCCGCCTGCTCGCGCGCATTACTTTGAAATCTGGCAATACCGTTTTGGTTGCTACTCTGGCTTTAGCGGCGTTTACCGTGGTGGGCATCACACGGCTTGTCGTGGAAAACAGTTTTATCGATTATTTTGATGAAAGCACTGATATCTATCAGGGCATGACAGTGATAGACGAGCGTCTTGGTGGCACCACTCCGCTTGAAATATTGATTAATTTTGACGATGCTGAAGCCTTGGATATCACTACCAGTTCGTCTTCCCAGTCAGCTCAGACAGGCTTTGTAGACGAGGGCTTTGTAAGCGAAAGCTTCGCAGATGAAGGCTCCTCCGATGCTGAAGGGTTTGTCGATGAAAGCTTCAGCAGTGGTTCTTCCGTGGGCAATTTCAGTGATGATTTTGGTGCCGAAGAAGACCCTGAAAAATATTGGTTTACCCAGTCAAAAGTAGCTCGAATTAAAGCGATGCACCGTTATCTTGATGAACAACCGGAAACCGGTAAGGTGTTGTCGTTGGCGACCATGATAGAAATTGCCGAATCCTTTAACGATGACGAGCCAATGAGCAATCTGCAACTGGCTCTGCTCTATACCGTAATTCCTTCTGAGTTTCGTGATCTGGTGATCGAACCCTATGCCTCCGTTGAACATAATCAAGCGCGTATTAACGTACGCATTCTGGATTCAATGGACGGACTCAAACGCAATGCGTTGTTGGCGCGTATTGAGCAGGATGCGGTCGACAAATTAGGTTTTGCACCCGGGCAGGTGCAGTTAACCGGAATGATGGTGCTGTATAACAACATGTTGCAAAGTCTGTTTGGATCGCAAATTTTGACGTTAGGCGCTGTCTTTGCCGGTATTCTACTGATGTTCCTGATTTTGTTTCGTAGCCTTAAGGTGAGCTTGCTGGCAATGGCTCCCAATGTGCTGGCGGCTACTTTTGTGCTTGGGATAATGGGCTGGTTTGGCATACCGCTGGATATGATGACAATTACCATAGCCAGCATTACCATCGGTATGGCAGTCGACAACACGATTCATTATCTGGTTCGGTATAAACGAGAATTTGCCCGCGATGGAGACTACATACGGGCGCTGTCACGCAGCCATAACTCGATTGGTAAGGCCATGTTCTATACTTCCCTGACTATTATTCTCGGGTTCTCCATTTTGATGCTGTCGAACTTCCGGCCAACGCTCTATTTTGGGTTGCTGACGGCTCTGGCTATGGCGGTTGCACTGCTGGGTTCGCTGACCCTGCTGCCTCGTTTAATCGTACTGACGCGTCCCTTTGGCACCATCGAAGGTCACCACCGCAAGGAAGACTAACGGGTCAGTCGTGCTGGTCGTGTGGATGAGTCAGCCTGGCCGGATCGAGCAGCGCGTTCAGTTCTGAGCGTGACAGATCGGTTTTTTCCAGGGCGACCTCAATGATTGGCCGTTTTTCTGTATAGGCTGTTTTGGCGATATCCGCTGCTTTGAGATACCCAATCACCGGGTTTAATGCAGTCACCAAAATGGGGTTTCGATGCAGAGGTTCAGCCAGTGCGCTCTCGTTAACCACCAGGTCATCGATTACTTTGTGCGCCAAATGCTCACAACTTCGACTCATCAGTCCAATGCTGTCAAGCAGATTCCGAGCGATTAGCGGTAAACTGACGTTCAGTTGAAAATTACCGGATTGGGCGCCCAGAGTGATGGCAGTATCGTGACCGATGACTTGGTATGACGCCATCAGCACGGCCTCTGGAATCACCGGGTTCACTTTGCCGGGCATGATGCTGCTGCCCGGTTGCAGCGCCGGTAAGATGACCTCACCTAGCCCCGCAAGCGGACCACTGTTCATCCAGCGAAGATCGTTGCTGATCTTGATCAGACTGGTCGCCAGGCCTTTCAGAATGCCGGAGACTTCAACCGAAACGTCCTGGGTGCTGATGCCATAGAAGGCGTTGTTGTGCGGGCAGAAATCGTTGCCTATCTGGCGATTGAGATGCTGGCAGACGGATTCGGCAAAACCTTTCGGAGCGTTGATTCCTGTTCCAATAGCTGTGCCGCCCAATGGCAGGGCTTTAAGGCGCGCCAGGCACTGGTTGATGCGTCGCTGACAGCTGTCCAGTGCCTCAGTCCAGGCAGAAAACTCCTGCTGCAGAGTTAATGGCATGGCATCCATCAGGTGAGTGCGACCGGTTTTTACTACTGAACGGTGTGCATCGCCCTGCACCGTGAGGCTGTTTTTCAACGCAGTAATCGCTGGCAACAGATCTTCTTCCAGGTCCAGGACACAGCTGATCTGAATCGCGGCAGGGATTGTGTCGTTGCTGCTTTGGCTTGCATTAACGTCATCGTTGGCATTGATCTCGAGATTGCTGTTTGTCGAGGCCAGACGGGCTACAACTTCATTCACGTTCATATTGGTGCTGGTGCCAGAGCCAGTCTGGAAAACATCGATCGGAAACTGGCGGGCATTGATATGCTCGCGGGCAGACTGGCAAGCGGCCTGGATAGCGCTGGCCGTATCCTGGCTGATCACGTCACACTCGGCGTTGGCAGCAGCGGCAGCAGCCTTGATGGCAAGGCAGGCTTGGATAAAGCGAGCCGGCATGACTTCGCCTGACATCCCGAAGTTGGACAATGCCCGGGCGGTTTGTGCGCCGTACAGAGCGTCGTCGGGCACGGATATTTCGCCAAAGCTGTCTTTTTCAACGCGCATAAGAGTAATCCTCCGTTCAATTTGCACTTACTGTAGCAGGTTGTTGAAAAAGGCCTCCTGCCTTTTTCAACAGACGGAAGGCAAAAAGTGAGATTTTTGCACTTCTTTCGAAATCAATGACTTAGCAGCCATTAATTTCGCCAGTGCTCTGAACGAGGATGTCCAATCGGTAGGGGGTGTGGCACCGGTTCGTAAAAACGAACCGGTGGCGGTTAATCGGACTGGGGTACCAGTCGATTAACTTCAAAGGCGCGCACCCTGCGGTTGTCTGCATTGACAACACGCACTAGGAGTTCTCCCAGAGTGATGGACTCGTCACGCTGAGGTACCTTACCGAACTGGTGCATGACAATACCGCCGATGGTGTCGAATTCCTCGTCACTGAGCTCGGTGTCGAAGTGCTCGTTAAAGTCTTCAATTGGCGTCAGCGCCTGAACCAGAAACCCGCCATTGCCGTTGGGGCGTATGTTGGCGTCAGCGGCGTCGTCGTGTTCATCCTCGATTTCGCCGACAATTTCTTCCAGCACATCTTCAATGGTAACCAGACCGGCTGTTTGACCGTATTCGTCCACCACCACAGCCATGTGGTTTCGATTGCTGCGGAAGTCTTTAAGTAAAACATTGAGACGCTTGCTTTCCGGGACAAAGTTAGAGGTGCGGATGATGGTTTTCATCCGCTTTTTCATCTCGTCGAGATCAAATTGGGTTTGCAGACCAAGACCAAGCAGATCTTTGGCCAATAATACGCCGATTACTTCATCGGAATTTTCACCCAGTACCGGGAAGCGGGAGTGCCCCGATTCAACAATTTGTGTCAGCCAGTGCTGAATACTGTCGTCCAGTTCCAGGCTGACTACCTGGGAGCGCGGTATCATGATGTCCCGGACATGCATGTCGGAGACGTTCAGGGCGCCTTCAATGATTTTAAAGGCTTCACCGTCCAGAATATCGTTTTCCTGAGCGATGTTCAGAATGCTGAGCAAATCGTCGCGATCTTTAGGCTCCCCGGTAAAGGCATCTGACAGGCGTTCAAGCCAGGATTTCCTGCCGGGGTTGCTACTCGTGGGTCGTTCGTCGCTCATGCTACTGCGTGTCCTCTGCTGGTTTGGTTCGGGCTATCTCGCCCATTATAGGGGGGTATTGCCGGTAGGCAAGTCGTCGGCGATCCAATACGGATCGGCAATATTGAGCCGGTTTAATATCTGGCGTTCCAGGTACTCCATGCTCTGGGCTTCCGCATCGTCGATGTGATCATAGCCAAGCAGATGCAAGGTGCCATGGACCACCATGTGGGCCCAGTGATGCAACAGGGGTTTGTCTTGATCGATGGCTTCCTGTTCAACCACGGGTGCGCAGATGATCAGATCGCCCAGCAAGGCTAAAATATCAGCATCATTGATGCCCGGGGGTGCTTCGAACGGAAATGACAGTACGTTGGTCGGTTTATCCAGGTTCCGGTAGTCACTGTTCAGTTGCTGGCTTTCTGGGTTGTCTACCAGCCGGATAGTCAGACTGGCACTGGTCCTGTGATTCGACAGCGCAGTAGAGACCCACAAGCTGAAGTCATCAGCGGAAGGTAAGTTGTGGGTCGCACTGGCGATCTGTAAATCCAGATCAACTGTCGGCTGTATCCTGGGGTTAACGTCCATGGCTGCGCTCAGTCGTCTGCATGGGATTCATAGGCATCGACGATGCGCTGTACCAAGGGGTGGCGCACAATGTCTTTGGAACCAAATTGCGTCACGCTGATGTCGGGGACACCCTTTAACACCGTCAGTGCATGAGCCAGACCCGATTGCTGGCCTCGCGGCAGGTCAACCTGGGTCGGGTCGCCATTGACCACAGCGGTGGAGCCGAATCCGATCCGAGTCAGAAACATTTTCATTTGCTCTTTGGTGGTATTCTGACTTTCATCAAGGATGATGAAAGCATTGCTCAGAGTCCTACCCCTCATATAAGCCAGAGGTGCCACTTCAATCACGTTGCGTTCGAGCAGCCGATCGACCTTTTCAAACCCCAGCATTTCATAAAGCGCGTCGTAGAGAGGGCGCAGGTAGGGATCGACTTTCTGGCTCAGGTCACCGGGCAGGAAACCCAGCTTCTCGCCAGCCTCGACTGCGGGTCGAACCAAAATAATACGCTTGACCTGGTCTTTTTGCAGGGCATGAACGGCACAGGCAACCGCAAGGAAGGTTTTGCCGGTGCCGGCCGGACCGACGCCAAAGTTGATATCATGGGTCAGAACGCTGTGAACATAGGCTCGCTGGTTAGGCCCGCGCGGTTTAACCACGGATTTCGGCGTGTGCAGTACATAGAGTTTGTGCTCATGCAGCTGTGCACCGTCCGGACCGTTCAGTGTTTCAACGTCTGATTGCTGCAGATACAGGTTGACGGTATCCGGCAGCAGATCTTTGCCGCCCTTTGTTTCACGGTAAAGGCGCTTGATGATGTCTTCAGCAGCATCCAGCTGGTCACTGTCACCGGCCAGTTCGAAGCGATTGCCGCGATTGTTGACCTTAATGTCCAGTCGGTCTTCGATCTGTCTGAGGTTATCGTTAGCCAGGCCGCAGAGGCTGGCCAACCGTTGCGGGTTATCGGGTTGCAGCTCAAATTGCCGCAGATCGGAAGCGGTCGTTGCCGCTACAAGATTGGACGGGATAGTCAAAGTGTTCTGGTTCCTCTTAAGACGCAATGTGATCAGTCAGGTAGGGTAAGAATACGCCGCATCCATGCCAAGTCAAAATGTCACTGACCGTAATAACGAATTGTTACCAACGCAGGGCTGACGACCGATCAATAGGCCAGATCGGCATTGATAACGTCACCTCTCAGGCTGTTGGCAAACGCGTCCGTAACGTGCACCTGGACAAATTTACCGATCAAATCGTCACCAGGGTAGTCGAAGAACGTTGGTCGGTTATTTTCAGTGCGGCCTTGCAGTTCACCCGGATTGCGCTTTGAGCGTTCGCTAACCAGCACGACCTGAATACTGTCAACCATATTCTGGCTGATCCTGGCCGCTTGCTGACTGATTCTGTCTTGCAGAATGGCCAGGCGTTGTTTCTTGGTGGCTGCCGGCGTGGTGTCTTCGAGCGTTGCAGCCGGTGTACCTGGCCGCTGGCTGTAAACAAAGCTGAAACTGTGGTCGAAACCAATGGTTTGGATCAGATTCATAGTGGCTTCAAAGTCTGCTTCAGTTTCACCGGGAAAGCCAATGATAAAGTCGGATGAGAAACTGATGTCGGGCCTATTGGCACGAATGCGCTCCATTTTGTCAACATACTCTGCCGCGGTATGGCCCCGCTTCATCGCACTCAGGATGGCATCAGACCCGCTTTGTACCGGTAAATGCAGATGACTGACTAGCTCAGGAACATCGAGATAGGCATCAACTAGAGATTCTGTGAATTCGACCGGGTGGCTGGTGGTAAACCGGATGCGATCAATACCGTCGATGCGTGCCGTTAATGTGATTAATTCGGCCAGATCGGCTTCGCCGCCATCATGGCGTGGACCGCGGTAAGCATTGGCGTTCTGGCCCAGGAAGTTGATTTCCCGCACTCCCTGTCCCGCCAGATGCACAACTTCGGTAATGACATCGTCAAACGGCCGACTGACTTCTTCGCCGCGCGTATAGGGCACAACACAGAAGGTACAATATTTGGAACAGCCTTCCATGATCGATACAAATGCCGTTACGCCATTGCTCTTTGGGGCCGGTAGATGATCGAATTTCTCGATTTCAGGAAAGGTGACGTCAACCATAGCAATGCGATTGCCCGCAGTATTGGCCACCTGCTGGACCGATGCGTCGAGCATTTGCGGCAGACGATGCAGGGTCTGTGGGCCAAAAATCATATCGACATAGGGTGCCCGATCGGAAATCGCCTGGCCTTCCTGAGACGCCACGCACCCCCCGACTCCGATCTTTAGGTCCGGGTTTTTTGCCTTCAGCTTTTTCCAGCGACCAAGCTGATGAAACACCTTATCCTGCGCTTTTTCTCGAATGGAGCAGGTGTTCAGCAACAGCACATCGGCCTCATCGGCATTGTCGGTGAGGATGTAGCCATGGCTGTCGCCGAGCAAGTCGGCCATACGGGATGAATCGTATTCATTCATCTGACAGCCGTGCGTTTTGATAAAAAGTTTTTTGGTCATGAGCCTGCAGTTTTCATTAATAAGAGTATTTAACGAGACGACACCCGAAAGGGCTGCAGATTATACGCATAACCCGGCCCTGACCCAAACTTTCAGAGCACAGAAAATGAACAGCCAACGCCGGTCATTTGCTGATCAGATGGTGGTGACGCGCAGTTCAACAGGGTCAGCCATTGAATCCTCTCGCATCAGAGCCCATATTAGACGCTAGGGAGTCAGTGGGAAGCACACCCCGCTGAAATGCAGCAGTAGGTCCAACCAGGATTTTAATCGGCGATGAAACAACCGAAAGCCATATACAGAGTCTCTTTTATCAACCAGGACAAGGTGTATGAAGTGTATTGTGAACAGGTCTATCAGAGCGACCTGTACGGCTTTGTCGAAATCGAGGAGTTGATCTTTGGCGAGCGAAGCCAGTTGTTGGTGGATCCGAGTGAAGAAAAGCTAAAAAAAGAGTTCAGTGGCGTCAAACGCAGTTTTATTCCCATGCATGCGATTACCCGTATTGATGAAGTTGAACAGGAAGGAGTTGCCAAAATCAGTGATAGTAAGGGAGGCCCGGTGATCGCGTTCCCAGCGCCGAGTCCGTCAAAACGCAGTTAGAATGACGTTCTCTAACAGGCTGTTGAAATTCACGGAATTTTGGCCGCCTGCCACCAGGACATGGATGTCCTGGCAAAATCGGCGACTGGTAAGTCGTTGATTTTGGAAGAAAAGTAAAAATCACATTTTTTGGTTTTCGTGTTTTGAAAAAGGCAGGAAGCCTTTTTCAACAACCTGCTAACGGTCACGGGTCCTATTTACATCTCCTCGACACGGGTTTGAACTGGTTGTAGAGACAAATAGCGCTATACTCTGAACAGTCACCTTCTGTGACAGCGCCGACTCAGGTCGGAGCTAACACCCGGCAAAAGGGGTAAACGATGACCGTAATAATGATGACAGCTTTACTTGCTGCCGTTGTGTGGCACTTCTACAGCCAGAGCACGGCTGTTAAACCGGTACCTATAAGGGTAGAAGACAAAGACCGTCAAACCCGCCGCTAAAAAGGATTGGCAGGACGGCCCGGGATCCGGGCCGTCCTCATTGGGGCCCCTGGAGCGTATTTAACCAGTTTCTCTAGTATTTGTTGTGTCCCCATTAGGCTTAGTGATTGCGGTGTTCCGGAAACGTTGCCACGCCAGGGCGATCATTAGCAGCAGCAGGGCAGGCATCGTCGCATACAGCAACCACTCCCAGCTAAATTGAAATAATAGCCACCCAGCCGCCAGAGTGGCCAGTGCCTGGGCACCGAAAACCAGCAATTCGTTGACTGCCTGCACCCGAAAGCGCTCGCTTTCACGATAGGCGCGCGGCAACAGTGTCGTACCTGAAACGAACAGGAAGTTCCAGCCAATGCCCAGCAGTACCAGGCTGGTCATATAGTTGCTGACACCACGACCACTCAGTCCGGCGATGATCATCAGCGCATAAATCCCAAGGCCTACGCCCAGCAGAAGCTCAGCTCCCAGACGTTTGATCAGCCAACCGGTTGCCAGCGACGGCAAAAACATCGCCAGTATATGGGCCTGAATGGCCATTTTTGTCATCTGCAGACTGTGCTGATCCATGTTGTGCATGCTCACCGGAGCGGCAGTCATGACCAGTGTCATGACGCTGTAAGAAATGGCGCCAGCCAGCAAGGCCAGCCACAGCACGTTTTGTTTTAGCAACTCACTCCAGGGTCGGCCTTTGGATTGTCCAACCACGGGTTTATAAGGCAAATCATGATAGTAAAAGACCAGCAACAGGGTCACTCCGGTTAACAGTGCTGCCAGCAACATAAAAGCCCCTGCATAGCGAACGGTCAATAGAGTTTCGCCTAGCACGCCCATCTCCGGACCGACGAGAGCCGCAAAAATGCCTCCCAGTAGTAACCAGGATACTGCTTGTCCCTGATCTTCCGGCGCAACGCGCTCCATGGCGGCGAAGCGAAATTGATTAACAAAGGCCATATTGAAACCAAGTCCTGCGGTTGCGACCAGCAGCAAGATAAAGTTCTCACCGTATATCGCCAGGATGGCTATGGCACAGGCGGTAATGGACACCAGGTTGCCAATCAGGAAGCCCCGCTTGCGACCCAGTCGCTGCATGATCATGGCTGTTGGGAAGGTACTCAACGCTGTGGCAATAACAAGGACGGACAAGGGCAGGGTTGCCAGTTGCGGACTGGGTGCCAGTTCCGCACCGATCAGGCCACCGATGAGAATCACCATGGGCGGGGCGCACATGGACAATGCCTGCATGGCGATCAGGATCCAAATGGCTTTACTGGGTTTATTCATTTTGGGAGCTAGTCCGTTATTCAATGCGTGCGTGTTATACAGGTTACCCGGTAAGAAAGGTCAAGTTTTTTGCCGGTTAGACAGTCCGTTCCATCCAGGCGGGTCGATTTCATGGTTGGTTGAAAAATAAACAGAGCAATCTATAATCATGTCCCTTAACTTTTTCGACTATAGGAACCAATATGTTGAATCCAAGGATTTGGGTCGCGTGCTTGCTGCTGTTAATAACAACGTTATCTTCGTCTATGGCCGAAACCGGCCGACTCGAAGCACTGGACACCGACCTGCCCGATATGGCCAGTATTACCGACGTTGCCACCAAGAAGCAGGTATTTTTCGACTTTATGGGTCCCCTCATTCATCGCGTCAATCAGCGTATCGTGGCTGAGCGTATCTGGCTACTGCAAATGCAAACCGACATCAAGCAGGGTATGACACCCGCACCCTGGCAGGAAGCGTTTATGATCGAGCTGGCGCGTGAGTACGAGGTGGAAGAAGCACCAGGAAGTCCTGCGTATTTTAAGCTTATTCTCCATCGCGCAGACGTCATTCCGGCTTCTCTGGTTCTGGCACAAGCTGCCAATGAAAGCGCCTGGGGTACCAGCCGGTTCGCCACAGAAGGTAATAACCTCTTTGGTCAGTGGTGTTTTTCACAAGGTTGTGGCCTTGTGCCTTCCGGCCGTCCCGAAGGAGAGCGCTATGAGGTTAAGGTATTTGATGATGTGGCAGCGTCAGTATCGGCTTACTTCCAGAATGTGAACACTCACCCACCGTATCGGGATTTGCGCAATATTCGCTCCGAGTTGCGTTACCTCGGCGAGCCGGCTGAGTCACTCATGCTGGTCTGGGGGTTGGAGAGTTACTCCATTCGTGGTGAAGAGTATATTCGTGAACTGACTGAAATGATTACCCACAATGATCTTACCGAATACGATCAACGTGCTTTCTATGCAGCCAACTAGCTTATGCGGCTCCCTTATCACTCTGCCGCTTGTCTTTGGGGTTCGAAAGCCTTAAAACAGGCGAGTATTTCGCACCCTGAGGAATTCCATGTTTTCTGGTATTGTGCAAAATCGGGCTCCGGTAACGTTCGAAGCCCGGCTTCCCCAGCTGTGGACGCTATCTGTACCGCTAAGTGCCAGACAAGCTGAAGGGCTGGACACTGGCGCGAGTATCGCCCTGAATGGCGCTTGCCTGACGGTAACCCGACTGGAAAACGATCGGGCCTATTTTGATGTCATGATCGAAACCCTGAGGGTTACCAATCTGGTGGATCTGACCGACGGAGACTTGGTGAATGTCGAACGAGCGGCTCGATTTGGTGATGATATTGGCGGGCATGTTATGTCTGGCCATGTTCACCATTGTGTGCCGATTGTCGCTATTGATCGCCCTGAAAATAACTGCATTGTCTGGTTCGGCATTAATGCAGAGCAACGCCGCTATCTGTTTCCGAAAGGTTATGTTGGCCTGAACGGGTGCAGCCTGACCATCGGGGAAGTTCTGGACGATCGTTTTAATGTGTTTCTGATACCGGAAACTTTGTCGGTAACGACTTTTGGTGAGGCTCGTATTGGTGATCGGGTAGATCTGGAATACGACGCTCATACCCAGGCGATTGTCGATACACTGGCGCGAATGAAGCAGGCAGGTCAGCTGTGATGCATTCTCCAGTTACCGGACAAGACTGTGTCTGGCTGTGCACGCACTTTGATCAGCTCACCCCACGCACTGTCTATGACATTCTCGCACTGCGATCAGCGGTCTTTATCGTTGAGCAGGCGTGCGCATACCAGGATGCAGACGGCCTGGATGATCAGGCCTGGCATCTGCTGGGTTACCGCAGTGGCGAGTTGGTGGCTGTTGCGCGCCTGTTACCCCCCGGAGTCGCTGTTGAGCGTCCAGCCATTGGCAGGGTAGCTACCCGTTCAGATGCTCGTGGTCAGGGATTGGGCCGAGCATTAATGCATGAAGCGGTCAGCGCCATGCAAACGCGGTTCCCCAATGACATTATAGAACTCGGTGCTCAGGCCCATCTGGTATCTTTCTACCGGGACTTTGGCTTCACAGCAGTGGGTGATATCTATCTGGAAGATGGGATAGAACACCAGAAAATGGTTCGTCAGAACCGATAGAGACAGATCGTGATAGATAGTGGCAGAGCGATTTTATGTCGGTCTGTTCGAGTGCTTTCTATTTAGGGTGGTAAGAGCAGAGTAGAGGCTGACAACTTAAAATAGACCATTGTTCGATAAAAACAGGACCGATTATGTCGATTGATCGCCTTATTCGTGCACTCAAACACCGCCTTCCGGGTTCACGTTTGATTACCGACCCGATGAAATGCTTTGCTATGGGAACTGATGCCAGCTTTTATCGTATGACGCCGCAGCTGGTGGTGGCCATTGAGTCAGAGTCCGAATTGAGCTTTTTGTTGTTTCAGGCACAGCTATGCCAAATTCCAGTGACATTTCGTGCGGCGGGCACCAGTCTGTCTGGTCAGGCGGTGACGGACTCGGTGCTGGTTATGCTGACCGATCACTGGAGTGAATGTCGAATTGACCCCCTGGGTGAGCAAATCCATGTGCAACCCGGCTTGATCGGCGAGGATGTCAATCGTCGACTCAAGCCTTTTGGGCGAAAAATTGGTCCGGATCCAGCCTCGATCGGCAGTTGCAAGGTCGGCGGTATTATCGCCAACAACGCCAGTGGCATGTGCTGTGGTACCCGCCATAACAGTTATCACACCCTCACCGGAATGCGCGTTGTGCTGGCCGATGGCAGTGTTGTCGACAGTCGTGATCCTGCCAATGTCGCTGAGTTTCGATCCACTCATAGCCGTTTGCTGGATGAATTGGCGGTTTTGTCCGGGAAATTGAAGAAGAATTCTGCGCTGGCGGATCGTGTGCGCCATAAATACCGTCTGAAAAACACGACCGGCTACAGTTTGAATGCCTTGCTAGATTTCGATGATCCGGTCGATATTCTTACCCATTTGATGGTCGGATCTGAAGGCACGCTGGGGTTTATCAGCGAAGTTAGCCTCAGTACAGTGCCAGATTGGCCACATCGTGCATCTATTATGGTCGGGTTTGATGATCTAAACCTCTGCGCGCTTGCTGTAACCGCGTTGCGTCCATGTCCAGTCGATGCCGTCGAGCTGCTGGATCGCCGGGCGATCGAGTCCGTGTCGCATATGCCGGGCTTGCCAGAATTTGCCAGACAGTTGCCGGCCACTGGTGGCATGTTGCTGATCGATGTTCGCTCTGAGTTGGCTGCGGGGCTGACTGAAAGCTGCAATGCTGTTATGGATGTTCTCGAGCGCTTTGCCGGTGGTTGGCTCAGTACTGGTTTTACCCGAGACAGCCTGCGGATCAACCAGTACTGGAACCTGCGCAAGGGCACTTTTCCCGCCGTAGGAGCCATGCGCGAAACCGGGACGACAGTGATCATTGAAGACGTAGCCTTTCCCATTGAGCGACTGGCCGAAGGCGTTGCCGCACTGCAGACGCTGTTTGACCGCCATGGTTATAGCGAGGCTATTATTTTTGGCCACGCACTGGAGGGTAATCTGCATTTTGTGTTTACCCAGGGTTTTGAACAACCGGCCGAAGTGGCCCGTTACGACGCGTTTATGCAGGATATTGCCGATGTAGTGACTGGGGTTCTGGACGGGTCGCTTAAGGCAGAGCATGGCACCGGACGCAATATGGCGCCCTTCGTTGCCCGGGAATGGGGTGGCGATGCTTACACTCTGATGAAAGAGATCAAGCAATTGTTTGATCCGGCTGGCATTCTCAATCCTGGTGTTGTTCTGAACGATGATCCCAGGGTTCATATCCAGAATCTTAAAGCCATGCCAGCGGCTGATCCGATTGTGGATACATGCATAGAGTGCGGTTTTTGCGAACCGGTTTGTCCGTCCCGGAATCTGACACTGACACCGCGTCAGCGCATTACGGTTTACCGTGAGTTGCAGCGTCAGGGGCGTGAAGAGGGTGTTAACAGTCAGTGGCAAAAAGCGTTTGAGTATCAGGGTATTGATACCTGTGCGGCCACCGGGTTGTGTGAAATGAGGTGTCCGGTGGGTATCAATACCGGTGAGCTGGTATTGAGCCTGAGACAACGCAACAACCACCGTTACGAGGGACTAGCGAAGGTTCTGGGACGACATTTCGCGACTTTATCGACTGTCGTTCGCGGCGCACTCTGGTTGGCTCAGGGTACCCAGCGGCTGTTTGGCGCCCAGCGCCTTGAGCGATATTCCGCTGCGCTGCGTGACCTCAGTGGTGGCAAAACTCCCTTATGGCCTGTTACAACCCCCGGAGCTGCCAGGCCCCTGTATGCGCCAACTCGCCAGACGCGCCCGACTGACGAGAACACGGTGGTGTATTGGGCTGCCTGTGTCACTCAGACCATGGGGCCCGCACTTAACGATGGTCGACAGGCGGTTCCGGCGGCGGTGTTAAGCGTGTTACGCAAAGCGGGCCTGTCGGTGGTCGTTCCGCAGCCTTCTCGGGGTCTTTGTTGTGGTCAGCCGTTTCAGTCCAAGGGTCATTTTGACGTGGCAGATCAGCAACGCCATGAGTTGATCGATGAACTATGGGAGGTCTCCAGTGGCGGACGGTTTCCGGTGCTCGCCGATACCAGCCCGTGTAGTTTGCGCGTGCGAGAGCAAGCCCAGGCGAGAGGTATTCAGTTTTATGACGGTGTGGAGTTTATCGACCGCTTCCTGCTGGATCGGCTGAGCATCCAGCCTGAAGCTGAACGTGTTGCCGTACATACGACGTGCAGCGTTCAAAAGCAGGGGGTTGAACCGAGTTTTCAGCGGGTTTTGAACGTTATTACGCCACTCTGGTTTCAGCCAGCAGGCATGGCCTGTTGTGGCTTCGCGGGCGACAAAGGCTTCTCCCGACCTGAGCTCAATGCGTCATCACTGCGCCATCTGAAAACCTCGGTGGCAGATTGCCACTATGGTATATCGACCAGTCGAACCTGCGAAATAGGGCTGAGTCAGCACAGTGGGCTAACCTACTATTCATTGTTTGAAGTTCTTGATCGTCAGTCCGCCGCGCTTGAGCAATAAAAAGCCCCGGAGACCTTTACCGTCCCCCGAGGCTTTTTAGTAGCTGACGTTTTTGATGCGTCAGGCTTTGAGGAACGGATTGATTAGCCAGCCCAGTGCGCCTGTCAGTTTCACCGGAGCAGTGACAACGGACAACATCAGGCAATCTTCATGAGCGTCCGCCCGGGGGGAGTGTGTATCGTTTGGGGTACGCAAAATAAAGTCTCCCGCGCCATAGGATCCCAGCTGATCAGAAAAGCCCCCTTCCAATACCACACTGACCTCATCGCCACGATGGTAATGATTTGGAACCTGACCCCCTGCTTTCATGTGATGCAGACCTATGATCATGCCGCTCTCATCGGTTATCAAATGACTGACGCGCAGGTTTTTCATTGGTTGGCGCCATTCCAACTGATCCAGCGACTCTGGTAACAGGGTCGCCAGAGCCTTGGGGAATCGCGCCTTGGCAGGTTTGATTACTGGCTCAGGTTTCGGTTCCTGCTGAATGCGCTGCATCAGGGTGCTGAAGGTGGAGTCTTCAACCGGCACCAGAGTTTGCTGCTCAAACAATACAGCAGAGGTACTTTCCAGTTCACTCAATGCGGCGCGACACTGAGGGCAGTAATGCAGATGCACAGACACGGCCACACTCATACCGGTGTGGCAGGTACCGGCTGCAAACTCCACAAGTTGATCGGATTGCGGGTGCCACTGACTCATAGATCAAGTGCCTCTAAAGAAAGTTTCATTTTTTTCATAGCCAGGCGAACCCGGCTCTTGACGGTGCCCAGGGGCAGCTCCATTTCATCTGCAACTTCCTGGTGGCTTTTGTCTTCCAGAAATACTTTGGCTATAACCTGTCGTTGGTCGACCGGGAGGTCGTACAAGCCAGCTTTAACTTTATCCTGAATACGCGACTGCCGGATTTCACCAAATAACTCAGTGTCTGATTCAAGATCCCATATGGCGTCGGCTGACACGTCGGCGCGGTACTTGTTCAGTCGCCGCAACATGTCGATGCGCTGATTCCGGGCAATGGTGAAAATCCAGGTTGACGGGGCTGCCTTGCGCCGATCATAAGAGGCTGACTTGCGCCAGATGGCAAGCATGACATCCTGCACCAGTTCTTCGGGCAGGTGGTCACCCTGGCTGTGTAACCCGGATGACAACGCAAACGCCTTGATCAGCGGGGCAAAATGCTTGAACAGAGCTTCGAAAGCTTGGGTGTCCTGGCGCCGGGCCACTGCCTCGAGGAGGTCCGCCCACTCGTCGGCGTTTTGGCTCGTCTGTGTCATAGTGCGCGCTTTTTTCGATGAGAGTATCGAGATTACATTGGCCGCTGACATTTTTAAACCTGTGACTGGGATATAACATCAATCTACGTCAGCGACCGGTATCCGGATCACGATGATTAACTGTTTATCATCCGGTTAGATTGGACGGCTCCCCCACTATGTCTTTTATCCATCGCAGCAGGCGTTTGCCGTTTTTGCCCGCTCTGATCGGTTCAGCGGGATCATCCGATTGTTCTTTACGAGCAGCTCGCACCAGTGAGCGAAAGGGTTGACGATCGGTATCGGGGTAGGTCTCAAACCACTCGCTTTCAGCGTTGTCGTTTCGAATCAGCCGCTCCCGCCAGGCTTCGGCTTGCTGCTGGTAGCGTTTATAGGTTTCCGTGCTCGGGTCGAGCCGATCGACGGCGTCGCGAATGGCATCAACGTCGTTATCGCGCATTAGTTTACCGATTAGCTGCAGGTGCCGACGTCGGGCCTCTCGTTGGGTAACCCGCTTGCTCTCCTCAAGCGCCAGTGCCAGCCGTTCGGTAATGGGAACGGTCGCCAGCTGATCTGCGCGTAGACTGAGCAAACGCTCCCCAAGCGCCTGCCAGCGGTGCATCTCCCGTTTCATTTCGGATTTACTGACCAGTTCGTATTCGATATTATCGTCTTCAGGGTGCGTCATGAGCGCTCTACGGTGGTGACTGCTTAAGAGTTATTAAAGCAGAAAGAGTGTTGCCAGGCTAAGAAAGGTCAGGAAACCAACCACATCCGTTATTGTGGTAAGGATAACACTGCCGGACAGCGCCGGGTCGATATTCAAGGATTTTAAAAGAAAGGGCAGTGTGGCGCCAGCCAGAACCGCAACTATCAGGTTGATTGTGATGGCTGCGCCGATAACCAAAGCCAACGCAAGATCTTCATACCAGAATAGAGTGATTGATCCGATTACTGTGGCCCAGAGTAGTCCATTGAGAGATCCAACGCCTAATTCTCGCCCAACCAGCCAGTGCAGGTTGTTACGATTGACGTGCCCGGTTGCCATACCACGGATCATTAGTGTCAGTGTCTGGCTGCCTGCGATGCCACCCATGCTGGCGACAACCGGACTGAGCACGGCCAGCGCTACAATCTGCACGATAGACGCTTCAAAGCGAGACATCACAGCAGCGGCGATAAAGGCCGTGACCATATTAAGACCGAGCCATATAGCCCGGTTCCGGCTGCTTTTTATGATCGGCGAGAAGGTATCTTCGGCTTCATCCAGGCCCGCCATACTCATCACCGTGTGATCAGCCGAGTCCCGTATAACGTCGACGACATCGTCGATGGTGATGCGCCCGAGCAAGGTGCCTTCATCGTTTATGACCGGGGCTGAGACCAGGTCATGGCGCGCGAAAATCTGTGCTACCTTGTTTTCTTCGGTAATGGCCGGGATGCCTTCGATATCGCATTCCATGATTTCCCGCACCCGGGTATCCGGGCTATGGGTCAGTAATTTTATGATGGGCAGGGTACCAACATAACCAAATTGGCGATTGACGACCCAGAGGGCATCCAGTTGAGCGGGTAGGTCCAGCTTTCTCAGGTAGCGCAGAACGGCTTCCAGAGTTACCTCGGCCCGAACGGTAATAATGTCAGTGTTCATCAGGCCGCCGGCAGAGTCTTGCGGGTAGGCAAGCAACCCTTCAACCCGGGCCCTTTCTTCGGGGGGCATCAGTCCCAGTACTTCACTGGAAAGTTGCGGCGAAATCTGTTGGAGCATGTCGGCCAGATCGTCGCGATCCAGTTCCTGGGTTGTCTCCAGAATTTCATAAGCGGACATCTGGCCCAGAAAACTCTGTTGCAAATCTTCATTCAGGTGCGACAGCACTTCACCTTGCTGCTCTTCATCAAGAAACTGCCACAACAGGTCCCTGACACGGTTGGGTGAGGATTCCATGATGTGAGCAATTTCAACTGGAGCTAATTCTTCGTCGCACAGACGTTGTACCTGATCAATTTGGCCTTGATCAAGCGCATTGATCAGGTCGGCGCGGTGCTGGTCCAGCTGTTCCTGATTCATTGTTGTGGCCATT